>Ga0228711_1006178_pt1 | contig 17952 bp, 12 predicted proteins | sample MedpolnodulmetaG_2_FD_177996 | JGI IMG/M metagenome (GOLD analysis project Ga0228711, IMG submission 177996) | Root nodule microbial communities from Medicago polymorpha collected in Santa Monica, California, United States - brown nodules | ecosystem: Host-associated > Plants > Roots > Nodule...
AGGCTTAATTGCAGTTTTAGCCCCCTAACTTTCCCAAAGTTGCGATTTTGGCCCCCTAAGAAAAAAAACTACAAAACAGCCCCCTAAGTTTTGCAACTGTAGCAGTTTTGGCCCCCAAGACTGATATTGACTCGGTCTACGCTGACGTGGCACCCTAAGTGGGTCCCACGTGTTACTTTTTATATTTTATTTTTGCCTTGGGAGGCCAAAACTGCTACAGTTGCAAAACTTAGGGGGTTGTTTTGTAGTTTTTTTTCTTGGGGGCCAAAATCGCAACTTTGGGAAAGTTAGGGGGCTAAAACTGCAATTAAGCCTAGATATAATATGCAAAGGTATGCATAAAAAGGAGGACCAAGTTGCCTTTTCCAGAAAATAAAACCCTTAAAAGAACGAAGTTGATGAATCGCACCCTGAATAAATGAAAATACTAAGCACATAACACTAACACATGCAACATTAAAACCACAAGCTCATCATATATAATTTACAAACAATAAAAACATAAGAGGCTGAAGTTGAATAAAATGAAATCAACCTTTGTGACATTGGGATGATCAAGTTTATGCCAAACAGCAACTTCCTGTATAAACGCTGCCCTCAGTGAGGAAACCTCAGCTTCTGTCCTTTGACCTTCTTCACCCCAGTCAAGCAATTTAACTAATCATTAAGCAATTACAATCCATTATAAGTAAAATCCACAAAATGAAACCTCTAACTCAATTTCACCATAAGAACAACCAACAAAACAATAACATCAAACTTTTGAACATCCACCCCGTCATAAGACCAAGACCAAAACCTTAAAACAACAACAACCAAGCCTTATCCCAATAAGTAAAGTTGACTAAATGGATCAAACAATGTTAGAATTTTCTATCATATCTCTATCCAACTCTTTTTTTTATTAGAAACTTGAAATCTGGCTCAAAGACCAACTAATTTGGGGACCAATCCCACCATCCAATTGAAGTCAGAGCAAATCTCTGCATGGACTGATCCAGCACGGGAACTATTGGCACCTGGGGGATTCAATTCTAGCACTTAAAGAGGAGCACACTCCTAGGTCCCAAACATTCACCACCAAGTCAACTCAACAATATCTATGTCCATCCTAAAAACCTAAAAACATCCCCCAAATAGATATCATTCCTACAAATTATTCAAACTCGCTAAATCGTTGTAAAAGTCAACTCTATTCAAGAGAAAAATAATTTTTTTAATAAAAAATAATATAAATCACGGGAAAATATAACTTCAAGTGGGATTAAGCATCTGAATCTGATGAGTAAAATTCATCCACAAAAAATAAAAATAAAAATAAAAAGGAACAAACCAGCAACATCTTGAGTATCATAAACACCACGATGAACAGTGCCAAAAGTGCCACGTGCAATAACACTTTTGATGATAAGTTTAGAAGGATCAATTTCCCAATCCTGTTTTTGCTTCTTGAAGTTAGTTTTGAACTTAATAGATGTAGGAGAAGTATTGGCACTGCTGGTATGAACACGAACATGATCAAAAACAGAAGCAGAAGCAGCAGAAGAATCTTCTTCTTCAACGCGCTTTTTCTTATCAATAGTCAACACCTTGTTGAGATGTCTTTCAAGCTGTTCATCGATACTTTTCAGATCAATCTGATCTGCTCTTACAAACCCATCACTAGTTTCCTTCATCTTCTGAGAATCTATGGATGATGATTGATTATGGGTTTGGTGGGAAAAAGAGAAAGTGGAAATAAAGATGAGATTTTTTTGGGGTTGAGATTGTGTTTTGAGATGTTTATTGATTATTCATCATCATCGTCGTCGTCGTCTTGTTGTTCTTCATTCGTTTGTTCTACTATTAAGCTCTATCCATGTGGGCACATGGAATTGCCTGCTCAAAACGTGTGCCTATGACCCACTTCACTCTCTTCTTCTTCTCTTTCACCTTTATCTTTTAATTTTGTATTTTCTAGATCATATAAATTTTCATGTAATTATTATAGTAGTAAATCACTTGGTTAATCTTTGACTTTATAGAATACACTATCAAATATTGAGGTGTTTGCAACTCAGTTTGGTTTGTTTTGCAGGTTAAAAGTTATTTGAACCGTAACATACGGTTGTTTTGTTGACTTTTAAAATAAAAATTGAATCAAACTAATGCGGCTTGAGTTTGATCTGTTGATGCGGTTTTTTTTTCAGACAATATAATTTTTTGTTTCCAACGTTAAAATCGAATTAAAAAGGTAAAACACAACATATTTTTAGTAATGTTTCCAACAATATTTTTAATTTCATCCAACATTACATTTTCATTTTCACTAACCTATATAGACTAAATAAAAAACGTGGGTGACATGGATTTGGTAGTGTTTTTCTAATATTGTGGTTTGGTTTGGTTGATTCAGTTGGTAAAATAAAAATCGCAAATCAAACCAAATCATGTGGTTGAGTAAGAAAATGATTTGAATACATCTAAACTAAATGTGGTTTTTTGCGGTTTTCGTTTGGGTTAGTTCGATTTGCACTTTTTCTATTGAATTTGTTCGATTTTGAACATCTCTAATCAAAGAGTATGAGTATTTTAAAAAGAGGAATGTTAGCTATACATTCTTTTGGCCGGTTAAAATTCAGATCGGTCACACTAAATTATGTAAGTCTCGTGTAAATTTAATGTGATTTATGTGAAATTTAACCAATCAAAAAATGTGTGTCAAAATATGTGTTGCTCACACTTGTCTTTTAAAAAAAAATCATGATTTTATTCAAGGTTCATGCAGAACTCAAGAAGACTAAAGTATAAATTAAGTTTTGAGAATGATGCACTCAACATATTGAAACTTTAAAATGTGGTTTTTTCTACATAAAACTTATCAATTATTTTTATTTTTTAATCATTAACAAGCATCTTAAGACTCTTAACAAGACCATTTATTAAAGTGTCATTCGGTTTTTATATCTAATCACTTATTGTCAATTTAGTCTCCATGTTTTAACAACTTATTCAATTTTATCTTTAAGATTATTTGCTTAGTATCAAATTAATTGACATTATTCTTTAAAAAAAAACTAGTGTCAATAAAATTTGATAGATAGGAACTTTTTTAAAATTCTGATAAAATTATAGAGATTTGACAGTGTCCTATAATGTCAATAACTAGTTTGGTGGGGTTTTTTCTTAGTTTATTTGTGAGGATATTTATGTGAAATCTCATGTTCACATTCAAGGTACCACATTTCTCCTTTTTTATCAATTAATCTAATAGTTGGAGTTCACACATTTTAAATGTAAAAAAGTGAGTTGTCCGGAGTTTGAATTTCGACCTTTGCAGTATTATGTAATATCACTATCAACTGAGTTAAACTTACGGGACACCGCATTCCCCTTTTTAGTGTGTGTTTTTGTTATAACAGGACGCGAGAATAATGACAATGATAGCAAAAGACATAATGAAAAACGACAAAAGATTTTACGTGGTATCCAGCAATGTGCTGACTAATCCACATGCAAAGCCACATAATAGAATTCACTATAATCGATAATTCAAATTACATATACTTAGTAGAGATAATGCTAGCCATGGTAAATCTCACTGACTATTGGTGCATGAAATACTAACACACAAGACTTTTATTTATATGACCAAGTCTTTGCATATTTCGTCATTTTAACCAATGTGGGACATAATCCCAACACTAATTCAAATATTATTAGATGTTGAACATTTTCCCAACAATAATTCAAGACCTATTTCAACAGTTTTAAATATGTGTAGTTATTGTGCCAATAGCCAAATAAAAAAAATGTATATTACAATTAAATCTTGAGTCAAAAAGGTATATTTTATTTCTAAATTAATATTTTACAATATCAGATTTCAATTATTTATGTGTTGACTACATTTATTATTTTCTTTTATAGGGGAAAAAATAATAATAAATCTATTATTATTAATAATTCATTTTAGTGTTTGATGTATATTTTAAGATATAAATAAATATATTGACTTTTTTAGGCAAAATAAATATTCACTATAAAATATACTTGTAAATGTTTAACATATATTTTTATTGTAACGTGTGCCACTAGTATTCCAAAAGGAAAGCAACATTTGAATTTTGAATAGTTTAGTTTCAAAACGTATTGGTATGTCTATAGACATAAATGATTTTTTTTAGGGGAGACATACCGATATGGGGTAAGTATCGTAACCAAAAAAAAGAAATCGGGTAAGTATCGTATTGAAATTTAATGTGTGTTGGGTTCATAAGATAAGATAAATTTATAGAAGCAATATATAACTTTGATAGTTAATATTATTATTTATCTACGCAAATGCTTACGCGGCAGGAGATGCATGACCATGATGCCGTTTCAGATGCGGTGTGGCATACAAATGTTTCGTTAAAGGTCTTTATCTGTGTTTGGCGGCTCCTTCACAATAGATGATCTACGAATGACAACTTACAGTGTCGCGGTGTTATTCCCCTTGAAGCTCAATTGTGTGTCTCAGGTTGTGGCCAAAATGAAACAGCAAGACATCTAATTATACATTGTCCTACTTTTGGTTTCCTTTGGCAACTTGTGAAGTCTTGGCTAGGAATGTATTCAGTGGATCCTCAACATGTTATGGATCATTTTCATCAATTCATATATGTTGCAGGAAGCCACGTTTCTCGTCGTTCATTCATTTGCATGATTTGGCTATGTTGTATTTGGATTCTGTGAAAAGAGGAACCATCGGTTGTTTTCTAATAATGTTACATCAACTGTGCAACTGATGGAAAAAGGTAAAAATCACTACTCTTTCATGGTTGAAAGTTAAAAATGTATGTTTTCCCCTTGGTTACCATATGTGGTGGCACCAACCCCTTGTTTGTTTGAGGATTGACTGACCGTTGTTTCCCTATTTTTTTATTTTTAAGAATTTGATGGTGTAATTTTGTTCTGCTTCTTATTGCATTCCTTGTGCTAGGGAGCATAATTTTTTGTTAACATATATATCATTTTGGCTTGTTAAAAAAATATGTGTTAGAACCAATTGCAATCAAAATTTTAAATTTTAAATCTGTTTTAACATATAATTTGAATGCAATAAAAATTTATAAACGTGAGTAATAAAAGAATGATATTATGATAAAAATCATTACTTTTAAATACTTTTTTTTGATAGATAGACAAAATGACAAGTGTAATGTTGCTTATTACGAAGAAAATTTCAATGAAAAGCAAGAAACACACGCCCTTGTACTTGTAATTACTAGTCTAACCATTACATATTTTCTATTGTACAACATTGCTCTTGTATTGTAAGCGTTTTTCCACTGTCGTGAAAAATTCGTGGAAAGCTTCCGGTACTATTTAGCAGTGCTCAAATGACAATGATAACTGAAAACTCAAACACACAAATAAAAGAATTTGAGTTCAAACTTCGATCACGACGTTTGATCGAATAATATTACTTTTTAATGTTTAACAGTTTGATAAAAAAAACATTTCAAAGTTCATTTTTAAAACTAATTTATCTAATAAGGCTGTTACAAAAATATAAATTGATAAGGAACAATGGAACAATAAAGGCTAACATTGGTGCAATCGGTAAAGTTGTTGTCACGTGACTGAAACGACGTAGGTTCAAGTCATAGAAACAACCTTTTGTGTAAAAAATAGGGTAAGGATGTGTGGCTGCATACAATATGCTAAATGGTGGGACCCCTTCTCAGATCGTGCGTATGCAGGAACTCTAGTATACCGGGTTGCCCTAACCATTCTTTTAGTAAGGAACAATGATTTCGATTTTTGTCTTATCCACTACCCCTAGTTTGTTCAGTCACAAAAACCGTTTTAAAATCAACTATATTACGACTAGAGTTGTCTCGTCTAATCCCCTATTTTTAACTGATCAAGCCCATTTTATTTTTTCAATCAAATAACTAATGATTAAAAATTCACATTTTTAAAGATAAATAAGTGAGATATTCGAGTTTGGAATCCAATGTATATATTAAATGTATCTATCCACTTCGCTAAACTCACGGATAAACCCACTCATTTTTTATTTTTTACTCTCTCTGTCTCAATATAATTGTCTTTAACATTTTTTTCTATCAAAAAATAATTGTCATGTTAGAATATCAACGTCATATTTATATTTTTTCACCATTAGAATTTTTTTTTTTGAAGGATACACCCTTATTTATTGAATTTCATCGAACTTAATTATTTCATTAACTACAATTAATTAAAATATGAGAAATGTTAACTTGTGCCCTTGGGGCATAATTTAAGAAGGCAAATGTAAAAAGTTTTCCTTGGAACGTTTGCATTTAATGTCTCAAAAGTTGTAAAAGTTAAACTTTCAATATAAAATTTATTTAACTTGTGCCCTAATCCTTAAAGTATATATGTATATAATAGGCCAAATACCTCTCAGAGCCCTTTAAGTTTCATGTTTGTTTTAGATAGGTCTTTTAAGTTCTTAGGGTTTCAGATATGTCCTTTAAGTTTCGAGTTTCACTTAACGAACATATCAACTTTGGTTTAACGGAGGTTGATAGAAAGGACCTATCTGAAACAAACTCGAAACTTACAGGATCTATCTCAAACCTTAGAAACTTAAAAGACCTATCTAAAATAAACGTGAAACTTAAAGGACCTGGGGAGGTATATGACCTATATAATACTATTTTAGCATTAAAATAAAAGGGGATTCACCATGTCTTTTTGGTGGGTGTTGCTTTTGATAAGGCAGGCAGTAAACCTCTTCCTCCGCCATTAAAATGCGATAGCAAATAGAAAATGCTACTAGCACCAAATAAAACGTGTCAAGCCCTTTCATTTTCTCAGCCAGAACAACCACCATGTCTTCCTCCCAAACAACTCAACAACCTCCTCCACCGTCGCCACCTTCTCACCACAACCGCATTCACCATCTCCTTCAACTTCAACATCTCTTCCAAAACCTCACTTCCCATTTCAGAACCAGTAGCCATTGCCAGTGGACTCTTCATCATGCCCCCACCACGCCTTAAAAACCAGTACTATCTTGTGAGGTCTGGAGAATCAGAGTTTGAGAGCATGGGAGTGATAAACACCAACCCTGTGGCTAAGACTTCTGTGGATAATGGTTTATCTGATAGAGGGAAGAAACAGAGTATTAGAGCTGCTTTTGATTTGAAAGAAATGGGTGCTTGTGATAATAATTGTTGGATTTGGCCTGCTATTACTCAGAGAGCTTATCAAACTGCTGAGATTATTGCTTCTGTTAATTCTATTACTAGAAGGTTGTTATTTTGGTTTTTTAGTTGTTCTTGTTAATGTTGATGATATGTTTTTTGGTTTTAATTTTGGGATTGTGAATTTGTTTGATTTCAGTTATATTGTTCCGGAATACAGCTTTCTTGATGCACGGGGATTAGGTGCTTATGAAGGAAAAACATTAGAATATGTTTCAGAAGTAAGATTTTCACTCCATGTGCTGTTTTATTTACTTTAGCTGTGTTATATGATGACTTCTAGTTGGAAAATTGTCTCATGTAGACTAGGTTGATTCTTGAAAATTATTGGAAACTCCAATAATAATTATTGTCACTCCTCCTATCGAGAATCTCATGTACTACTCGTCCTGGTTACTATTAAGAAGGCGATTCAATTGGTGTTGGTTTCACAAAAAAGAATTTTAATGTCTTGAGTTGAAACTCAAGTTCATATATGTTTTCTTTTGTTTTTGTTGAATCAACATTGATCAGATCACTATCTTATTCGTAAGAAACTAAGGACACGAGAACCTTGAACTTCTACTTAAAACTGGCAATGTCGAACATTGTCAAAATTTTAAGCGATTTTCAAGTATCAGTGCAATATAGATCGCATGCCGGTAACACTTTCACAGTCTAGCTTATATTTGTATTTCATTACAAATACAATTACAATTTCACTTATTCTTGTGGAGCTAAGTAGAATTTTTGCAATGAGATTAAAAATGTGTGTAATGGTGAGTGTTTGAAATGGTGGTGCAGATATATGCATCAGATGGTATATCTACAAAAATAAAACCTCCTCCCATTGATGACGGAACTCCAAATGAGAGTGTTGCAGATGTTTTTGTTCGTGTGACCCAACTCATGTCAATCCTTGAAACTCAATACGCTGGTGATACAGTCGTTATAGTCTCACCAGATTCCGATAACTTATCAATCCTTCAGGCTGGTCTGGTAGGACTAGACTTGCGAAGGTAACTAACTGACTAACTAGATACTCCAACCTCAACCAACCAAAACCCCTGCAATTATATATATGTGTATGATTTTAATTCTGTATCACATTCATTTTTGTTTCTTAATTTACCCGTGTCTCAAATTTCAGGCACAGGGAGTTGTCTTTTGCACCTGGTGAAGTTCGCTATGTTGATTCCAATGACATTCCTACTTACAAGATGCCTCCATCTGCTGTATATAAATGCACCAAGCTACCAAATTGTAATTAGTTCTTTTATTTCTTTCACCTTATTATACCTGATAAATGGACATGTATAGCTCAAGTTGTGTACATCTGTGTTTGATAATATCTTATTGTAATACTTTCCTTACAGAAAAATAAAATTGTTATTATGTTGATTAAAATTACTAAAGATAATTGGAAAAATGAGAGTTCATCAACATGAGTGAAATCTTTGATATTATGTTTAGATTCATGAAAATGCATGGAATAGAGGTGACCGAAATGATATTGAGGAGAAACAAATATAGTAGCAGGAGGTATCAATCAAGATATGATATTTGTATATCAGTAGCAGCGATTTTCTGTTATTGGCAATGAAGATGTGTGGTGCTAGTTTTGTATTGAAGGGAGCACATTGCCAAAGCAAATAAGCAAAGCATGATTTGATGACCAGAAGCGTTGTGGGGGAGTTTACTTGTCTTTCAGTTTGGTGTGTGTAGTCCATCGATAATGGGTGTGTTTTTATGCTGAGATACAATTTTGGTTTACCTTAAATTCATCACTTGCTTATTGTGGTACATCTTTTAATTGTAACAATGTCTTTTGGAATCCATTTGCACAATGTAGCTCAAACTTGAACCCTCTCTTTAGTAGTTGGAGAAACCATGTAAGTTGCACTTATTTTTTTGGTCAAATGGAAGTTGCTATTGATTGTTATGATTAAAATTAAATAACACGCCTATTGAATTATAAACGAAATTATTGCAATTCTTCACCAAAATTTATCATCCCCTCCAAATATTGTAAGGTTTAGTAAAAATAAATAAACAATTAAATGTAAGAAAAATATTTAAAAAGGAAGCTCAGGACATCTATAATGATAGTAAACTAATAAGGATTTTTAAGTGGATCACATATGTACATGTTATTTATTTTTAACTTTTAAATAAAAGTATTTATTAATGACTCAATGACTCCAATGATACTAAATTAAAAAGTCATTAAATAGATCCACTAATATGTACTTTAACATGTACATTTAGAAAATAAATAAAAACAAATAGTTATATATTTTATTTCTTATTTTGATCGTGGGACCTGATAGTTGCTGAAGAAAAAGAGATCCTTATATATTTCGGTAACCAATAGATACTCACTTTTTTCTTTCTTCAATGAAGGTCTTTAATAGTTGAAGTCCTTCTTAAATAAATGACTCTTTATTGAAGATGATCTTACAATTCAAAAAAAAAATTCGACGGAAAACAGTAAAACGAATCAATTAATTTTTATTTTTTTACAAATAATATAAAATAACACTATTCCACTAACAATAAAATGTCAAATACGATGGTAAAAATCATGAAGACAAGTGACAAGAGCATCTTTAATAGAGAGTTATTTACTTATTGCAGACCCGTTGGAGAAGGGAAAAGTGGGTACACATTAATTACCAACAGAAATGCTAGCAACACACATTCTAACACACACTTTTCAACACACTTTTTTTGATTGGTTAAAATTAACACCGGTCCCATTAAATCATGTGGGTCCCATATGAATTTGGTAGGTCCCATGTGAATTTTAACCAATCAAAGAGAGTGTGTTGAAAAATGTGTGTTAGAAGGTGTTTTGCTAGCATTCCCCTAATTACCAATAACCATTTAAGGATTTTCTCTCTTTTCAGCAACTAACAATTTTCATGATTAAAATATGAAATAAAGTAAGTAAAAGTTGTTCTCATCATCTCAAGTTTACGTGATTTTTTTTTTAAATACAAATGTTAAAATACATTTTTTTGAGGGAGGGAGACATGTTAAAATACATATTAGTGGACCTATTTAAAAACTCTTATTAATTTAGTACTATTGTGGTCATTGAGTCATTGATATGTATTTTTATTTAAAAATTATAAATAAATTACATATACATATAAACTCATTTAAAGACTCTTTTTAGTTTACTATCAATGTGAATGCTTTAAACAACTGAGTTATGACCTAGGCAATACAACAAAATTAATTGGTTTGGTTGTTCGTTCCTTTTTCAATACAAAAATGGTACTATAAATTTTGAATTTAAATGAAAAAGAAGCAATAAAAAATAGAGATAAAGTGATTTATTATTAGGTGAGATTTGGTGAGTAGGGGTGGGAATGAGCCGGGTTTTGCTTAAATAGGTTAAACCTAGTTGAAAAAACTAAGGCCTAAGCCTTAACCTTTTACATGTCAAAGGCTTTATTTTAAGATCTGACCTTTTTAAAAGTCTAGTCTGACCTATTAACCTATCTAAAAGCCTAGTTTGTGTTACAAATTTTAAATAGAGTCTATTCATCAATCTTTTCTTTCAATTTGCGCAACATACTTAACATAGAGATAAACATTAATTAGATACAAATTAAAACTAATAAAACACAATTGGTGTGAGTAACTTTTGTCTCGTTAGATGAAGTTCATATGATATATGAGGAAAATACAAGAGTTGTGTTGTATCCCAAATACAAAATAAATAAATAAAAACTGAAATAATAACAATTGTGGTACGAGAATTTGAAGGATCAATAATTCTTTTTTATATATATACATACATATATATATAAATATAATGTGAAAAAATGTAATATACTTATATACGAGTCGAGTTGATAAACTTTTTTAGAAGTTTAAGCCCGACCTAATTAAATTAACAGGCTTTTTAAAAACCTTAAATTTGACTCATTTATTAAACGAGTTAGATCGAGTCAAACTTTTAGTAGGCTGAATCATAGGCCCCCTAACGGACGGCCTGATCTAATCCCATCCCAATTAGCGAGGAAATGAAATGTAATGGAAATAGTGGAGCATATAGAAATAGAAATCTCAAAATCGATACCAAAAGTAGAGGAGGGAAAGGTAAAACGGAAAAGTAACCTCAGTGCACAGAGTGTAGTAGTAAATGCGAGTGTGGAACACGCAAAGCAGTAAAAGAGAAGTCAATGATCTAAAGCTGTCATTGGCTTGACGGTGCGGCGCGTGTTTTGTTACTTCATCCTCTCTCTCTCATACACACACACACACTTGTGTATGTGTTGTGTTGTGTTGTGTCATCACTCTTGTTCGCTTTTTCTATTACTGTGTACCTGCTTTATTCATCATCCTCTTCCTTTACTTCACTCTTTTTTTCTCTTCTCTATTTTCTTACCAAACATTTACACTCCGATTTACTGAATACATTTTCTTCTTCACCGCGATCAAATCATTTTCCTCTAGGGTTTCCTTCAATTCAATTTCCATGGCTATCAGAGGCGTCGATTTCAAGTGGTTAGTCTTATATCTCTCTCTCTCTCTCTCACTCTGATTTATCCCTATTTTGATTCAATGCAACTTTCTCCTTCCAGGTACGATGGATTTTTCTTGTCCATGCTTGCCACCAGCGTGTATCCTTTTTCAATTCACCTTCTCTACGTACTTTTTTTCCCCTAATTGTTCCATCATTTCGCATTTTTGATTGCAATATAGAATGCTTGTATTCTTGACTTTGATTTTATAGAGTTATTGTTGCAATTAATTGGAGGCGCTATCATTCTTGTACATATCCATTGCATATATGGATTGTGGTGGGTTTCCTTTTTAAGATAAGATCATTGCGTTTTTACCTTCTTCGTTAACATAATAAGGTTATATCGTTAGTAATCCATTTTTTTCCACTGTTCTTCAGGTGGACTACACTGCTGTGTTCGTTTTCCGGCTCTTGATGTTTGTTGATAACGGCTTTGCTTCCGGAATGGGCTTGTAAGGCCTTACTTCCATTAACTTTCATGTTCTTGTTGGTTATTATTTCATTCATATATTTAGCTTGTTTTCTCTATGCATTAGTGTGGTGATTGAAGATAAGACATACTTGAATGTACAATAACCTGCACTTTATAACCAAGGTTCCTGTACTCTACCTACAATGATCACCAGTTCATATAAAATATCGATATCATTGATGGAATCAATCTGTATGCCATTAGTTTACTTGTGTTGACATAGTATTAGATGCAATAATTTAGCATGAGGGGAACCTGATGAGGCCATTTAGTCATTTGCCTCAAAAAGGTTAAAAGTTAAAATAGCACTAGGGAGGGAAGAGACATACAAGTTAATGGAGATAAATGGCTACAGTCAATCTGGCCTATGAATTCTGGAAGTTGAGTTTTCTATGGTTCATTTCACGTAATTTCTCTTGCCTGTTCAGCATTCATGTGCAAAATCATTTGTGGTCGTTTTGTTTTCGTAGATGACTTTGATTTCATGGTAGTAAGCTCAACTAAATTGGTTCTGTTTTTTTTGTGTTGCATCAAATAAACAAAGTCATGATGTTTTAATTTCTCAATTCTCGTACTAATTCATCTGCATGTTATTCCTCCTTCCCTTCTAGGGATTTTGGGTGGCAGCAGAGATATGCTCGTTTCTGTGGAAGAGTGGTTGTCCTTTCTATCCTTGGATTGCTTCTTTATCCATTTCTTTGGGCTTGGACTATAATTGGTACCATGTGGTTCAGCAGTGCCAAGAGCTGTGTATGTTTATCATTTTATTTATTTTAAATTTATATTCAATCTCAGTTCTACTCTTGTTAACAAGATTATGACGCATAATGCAAATAATCATCTGCAGTTGCCTGAAGAGGGACAGAAATGGGGATTCCTCATCTGGTTACTTTTTAGCTACTGTGGACTTCTTTGTATTGCTTGCATGTCAGTAGGGAAGGTTAGTGGTGGCGGCGTGGCGCTCTATTAACCATTATGTGTTTCTTTGTCTTGTTAGTTGTTACCATGCAACAATCTCCTTTTACTCCATTTGCCGTGGTGATCTTGTTCTGAACAACCCGTAAACATAGAATATCTTCAAAATAACATTCACCATCATTATTTGACATCTAGGTTGTTGCAGTAATAATTTTGGTTTGCTTAACCCCTTGCAGTGGTTGACTCGAAGACAAGCACACTTAGTGCGTGCCCAACAGGGTATCCCTCTGTCTGAATATGGGGTAAGATTTTCCTTCATTGCAACATAATTAGCTGTTTTAGTTACATATAGGTATTTCTAAATAATGTCCTTAATAACATGGATTTCCCCCCGGATTTGTCCCCCTATAAAGAAAAGGGCAGGGAGTAGGACAGTATTTTAAGTTCTATCTTGAATCCGTAACTGGTGCAGTACTGCAGTCAATCATTATTCATTTGTTAACATTTGGAATAAACTTGTAATCAGACAACATGTTATTGAAGCTTGCTTATCAGCTGGTGGCATGCTATCTGATAAGGGATAATACACTATTAGAGTATGGGTCTATGTTGCTTTTTTACGTTTTAGTCTTGTTTTGATTTTGTTAACCATGACATAGTATCCATTTTATGAAGTTAAACTGATCTAGCAATTGTGTACCCTGCAAACTGTCATGTTGGACACTGCTTGGTAATGTGATAGATTATTATGTTTTATACAATATTTTCATGATTATATAATGATATTTATTTTCTTTCACCGTCAGTTTTATGGCTGGTTTTTATCTTAATTCTTGCATAACAAGGTTCTAGGGTACGTTTTTACTGAGACACAGTCCCATGTATGTCATGTGGGGTTGTAAGTTTCTTCACGCCTTCCCTCAAGCTTTATTTTTCACCACTTGGAAAAAAATACCATTGAAACAGATTCCCAGAAAGTTTCAGAGGAAATCTGTTTCGAAGCTCAAACTGTTGGATTCTTTCTGGAGGCAATACAATCAGTATTGCTTTCTCTTATTTCAGAGATTGTTCATATGGGGTTGATTGAATCATTGAAGCATAATTTGTGATCATATTCTTAGCATTCTGAATGTATATTCATTTCTGTTTGATTATCCACACTACCACTATTAGATGGTAACGGTTGCTATTTTTCGTTTTGTTAGATTTTGGTGGATATGATTCGCGTGCCTGATTGGGCATTTGAAGCTGCAGGTCAAGAAACAAGGGGCATGGGCCAGGATACTGCTTCATATCATCCAGGACTTTACCTAACACCAGCTCAGGTAGTTTTAATTAATGTTTGCAGACTTGTTGATTTCATATTAGAACTCATGCAAAGCAGCAGATAATGCTTTTCTTTGAAAAAAAGAGTGAACTGTATTGTCATGTAGATTAATTAGTTGTGAAATATCTTGCCTTAATTCTGCTATTATTCATATGGTTCTTGTGTGTTTTCAGACAATATGTTTGCTATTGTTATGCCATATATTTATCTCGATCAAATTCCTTCTGTATATTTATATTCAATTTCAGTGCTGATAATAAGGTTTCATGTCTGGGTTGGATGCAGAGAGAAGCAGTCGAAGCTTTAATTCAGGAACTCCCAAAGTTCAGGTTGAAGGCTGTTCCTACTGATTGCAGTGAATGCCCCATCTGCTTAGAAGAGTTCCGTGTTGGGAATGAGGTATACTTTTCTAAATCCAATTAAAGGTCTAGAGCAAGTCATACTATGTGCTGTTTGCCATCTGAAGTAGAAAATAATTCTCTCCATTTAACCTTGAGAACTCTTTACGTTAAGATGTAATGTGTATCTTCAAGTGATTTAAAAATAGTCCCACTGTAATGCAGGTTCGTGGCTTGCCTTGTGCGCACAATTTTCATGTTGAATGCATTGACGAGTGGCTTAGGCTGAATGTGAAGTGTCCTAGGTGCCGTTGCTCAGTGTTCCCAAATCTTGATCTTAGTGCCCTGTCCAATCTCCGTCCTGATTCTGAACGGTCTTCTGCCAGTGTTGTGACAACAACTAGATACGTGAGAGGCCAACCTTCGAGTCAAAGTTACCTGTTAAGGTTACAGGGGCTTCTCCGCCCTGTGCGTGCTGAAATTGCAGGGCCAGTTGGCGACACAGATAATGCTTTGCAAAATGCTGAGAACGGTGTTGCACCTGTTTTGACACAAAATGCACCAAACAGAGTCCAGGTCTCGTCGGTGGAATGCATGCCTGTCAGTCTTTCTTCTGCACAAAGTTAGATTACGTAGTTTTAGACCTTTGACTAGAAGAGGTTAAAGAATGCATATCCACATCTGGGCTGTAAAAAAATGGTTCACATTCTAACATGAAATTTTTACATTGATCCATGAAGAAATGGGTCAGTTTCTTTGTCCGGGGCATCTTCGAGTGGCGTAGTAGGACTTGGAACATCAACGTATACCTTTTTGCTTTACTAACCTAGCAGAACTGCAGATCTGTAATTGTCTTTTTTTTTCTTTTTCTTTCTTTCTTTTTTCCTTCTAGCTTTTTATGTTTGATTAAGTGTAAAAAGAGTTCAAAATTCTAATCATATGGAGTATGTGTTACTTTACCTGTTCCATTTTGTTGGGCGCAGTATTACTATTTACTAATACTAGTATTTTATAGGGAGAGGGTGATATAGGCGCAGTTGACTTTGACCAATGAACATCACACTCAAAAAATAAATTTTACAAAAAAATTCATCAGTTGAAGTACCGTGCATATCAAATTAGGGTTTTTCTATCAGGGTTATAATACCCACAACATTTAAAAGTGCCTTATTAAAAACTAACTAATTAATCTATTGATTTCCTAAATTTAGATCTTTTAATAATAACGAGGAGGGAATACTTTCCTTCAAAAAAAAAACGAGGAGGGAATACTAAGCCTTATTTGAAATTTATTCGATTTTTGAATTTCAAAAACTTTTCTATGATTTGTTTTTGAAAATAAAATAAACAAGATAAAGAAAACCTCTAAAAAAAAAGATAATAATATTGAAAAAGTATGATTTTTGTGGCCAAAAATGTGCTATTTGTCAATATGACGAGTTTTAAAAAACATCCTTGCAATTTGTTTGAGGAATGCTAGCAACACACATTCTAACAGACACTTTTCAACACACTCTCTTTGATTAGTTAAAATTCACACGAGTCCCATCAAATTATGTGGGTCCCATATAGATTTGGTGGGTCCCATATGTATTTTAACCAATCAAAGAGTGTGTTGAAAAATATGTTGCTAGCATTTCTCTTTTTGTTTTGTTTTATAAACCAGTCCTTGGATCCACTTTTTTTTTTCTTTCTTCAGACTTGGTGCATTTTTCCTTAAGTGGCATGTGCTGACAGTGCAAACCTATACATGTCATACGGATAAAATTATAAATAATAATAATACAAGGATTTTTCTTATTATACATGCAAATCAAATTGAGTGTGGTTTTTTTATTTTTCTTTCTAAATGAGTTTGTACGTGAGGAGAGAGACTATAGCTTTAATATGTATTCTTAAACGTTTTTATAACATCAAATATGATAAAATTATAAATAATAATAATACAAGGATTTTTCTCATTATACATGCAAATCAAATTGAGTGTGGTTTTTTTATTTTTCTTTCTAAATGAGTTTGTAAGTGAGGAGAGAGACTATAGCTTTCTAAATGAGTTTGTAAGTGAGGAGAGAGACTATAGCTTTTTATTTTATCAATAAGAAAACTAGGATATATTCGTTTAAAATTTGAAACTTTGAAGGAGAAGTAACGCGCCACAGTTTCTATTCTTACTTATTCCCCCTTCCATCATTACTCACTCAGATGTAAGTACCACTTAAGTTTTCTTTCATTCCAGATTGTACCATATTCGTATTATTAGCAACTAGGCCTAGATGATGACGGTGACACATGGCGTCTCTTTCACTGCTCCCAAACTCAGATGTTTTGAGGCCCACTCTACCACAAACCCAAACAAACACAGTACTAGCAGCATTTACTTTCATTCAAAGTACAAAAAGGAACAACAACACCCTTGGTTGCCGTTGCACTTCTCCCATGTTCAAAATGCAGAGACCCCACGCCGTTCTTCTCCAGGATGGTCCCACCCCCTTAGTTCACCCTCCAATCTCCATATTTTAATGCATGGTCATACGGCATGATATGACCATGAATTCTCAGGATTATAAGTAAAAATGAACCAAAGAAAGTTGACTCATTTTTACTACTAATATATGATATATGATAAGTGTTTATGCCTTAAGCATTTAATTAATCTGCTTGTCCAAAAATAGCTAAAATGTTGTAACTTCTAAGGCTTATTATTAGTCTTACAAATATGCTAAGACAAACAAAAACCCGCTCATATGTTTTCTCCAACGCACACTTTTTTATTGGTTGAAAATTCATATGAATTTCACTAAATGTATGCGAGACTCCACATTATGATTTATGCCAACCATTCAAATAAAAAGTGATAAACAATGTTTGTTAGAGAGTGAGTTGGTAGTGCACTCATCTTAATCTTAATAGATGTAATTAGTTGGCATCATGGCCATGCAGTAGTGCTCTTGTACCTGACCTAATGAGAATCATTATTCTAAAAATTAGGTGCAGCAGATTAATGTTCTGTATACGAATATTTTTTTTTTTCTGCCAAATTTTTTTTCAAGTTTGACCCCTTTGAAATTTTATTTTCAAAATGACCCACTTTCATTTTTGGTTTTTTTTTTGTTGTCTTTTTTTTCCATTCCCGCCGTTTCAAATGGTGGGACTGA
>Ga0228711_1006179_pt1 | contig 17952 bp, 7 predicted proteins | sample MedpolnodulmetaG_2_FD_177996 | JGI IMG/M metagenome (GOLD analysis project Ga0228711, IMG submission 177996) | Root nodule microbial communities from Medicago polymorpha collected in Santa Monica, California, United States - brown nodules | ecosystem: Host-associated > Plants > Roots > Nodule...
TGTTACAACAAAAACTCCAAACATTGGACAGAAAAATACAGCAACCCTATGGGCACCTGCGAACAACTATACAAACCCTTTTAGTTCTTTGCTTGATTCGTTTCAAAAAATTAGCTTCAGCTCAAAGGGTCATTCTAAATCTTCGAATGACACCATCAAAATCTCAACTTTGTCCGATAAAGGTGATTCACATAACCATAAAATTTCACGTTTTGAAGGACACCCTTTTTTGGATTTGTATAAAAATGGTTACTTTGAATGACCCTTTTCTTGATGATGGGCTTAATTTCACGTTGTTGATGCATCTAGTGATGGAAGCATGTTTCAGGAAGGTAATTTTGAATATTCTTGAGAAATATGAAGAATTTTGTTGAGCCCCAAAGTTAGATGTTTCAATCTAAAATTAGAAATAAATTAGTTGGGTTGAAGTTGTGGTGGGAGAAATGAGTGTTGTTGTTGTTACTGATAAAGAAGAAAAAGGGTTGTTATTGTTGTAGTTTGAGAGGTAAAGTGAAGAAAAGGGTTGTTTTTGTTGTTGTTGTTGTTTCCTTTCTTTTTTCCAGATTTTGAAGCTCACGTGATATTCCTTCTTTCATTTCCTTTTTTATTTATTTAATTTCATTTATATACATGTGGTATTTTTATTTTATTTTTTTATTTAAAAAAACACATGTGGCATGACACCTAGTTTTGACCAAGTTAAAATTGATGTTTTGCAAAAGGGGCTAAAAATGAGGGGGGATTGTGACCATTTTTTTTAATAGGGGGCCAAAATTGCTACATTTTAAAACTTAAGGGGTAAAAAGTGGGTTTAAATCTAAAATATAATGTCGTGAATTTAAAAATATAAGAATAATAATGCTGTAATTTTAAATTTACGACATTTTATTTTTAATGGCGTTACACCCTTTTCCTCCTCCTCCCCCTCGTTATTTTTCTCTCCTACTTGCCCTCCTGGTTTGGATCCTCTTCGTTCTTCTTATATCACTCTTATGTTCCTACCCCACCTACTATTCTTATTTATACTTGATTTTGTTGTTGTTGTTATTACTACAATTATTATTATTATTATTATTATTATTATTATTATTATTATTATTATTATTATTATTATTATTATTTCTTTTATAATTATGTTGTACCATTCAACCCTTTTTGTTGAGGTAGTGCCGCCATTGGAAGAGGTAACTGTTATTGTTATTGTTGTTTCTCAATAAAATGGAAGGTTTTAATTATTTTTAGTTGTTTCTTATTAAAATATCCATCTTTTATATAAAAAAAAGTAAGAAATTAATCTATATCATTAATAATCGAAATTCATATGCATATTAAAAAGTTTTGACTCTACCTTACACAACACCAAATGAAAATGTAAATTACAAAGACAATTGAAATTCATGGCCATCAAATGTTTCCTTGGTATGGGACGTTTTAATTGTGTTGTAATATAGTTTATTTCATGTTTGTGTTGTGTAAGGTGTATTGTTGAAACTTTTTTAAAACAATTCATTGCATGTATTAACCCAATATATGTATGTATAGTATAATTTGGTAGACTTGGTACGTATTAGCGAATATTTTCTTCATGCAAGCCAATATATGTTTGTGTTGTGTTTCACATATCTAATATTTTTCAATACTTATTCTTCCTCCTTCTACTCGAACTTGTTTGTGTATTCATTAATAGTTGAAACTTTGACGGTTGGTATAATATTTAATTTCTTTATGTAAGTATCTATTATTTCATTAACGTTATACCTCCTATATGATCTTATTCATTATCAACATGACTTATGTTTGTCCTATGAATTGAATAATGTATTTATTTTGAGCTTGTTACCTGAGATGTATCCCTTGCCATTTGGTTTCAAAATCCACATCATCTGATCCTTGAAATTGCCTCTCCTTGTATGCTTCTCCATCGCCTCCTCGTTGGCTTCTCTATGCAGAAACTAATAATTTACCAAAGTAACATTACCATCAACTTTTACATCAGCAACACCATTAAATGCATATGTGGTAGAAACTATAAGATCGAAGAATAAATGCATACTTAAAATAAGAGTAAGAAATGAAATTAATAAAAACTATGTATAAATAAAAAAAAATTAAATTTATTGAAATAGGATTAAATTGATCTAAAAGCTTGAGCATAGGTATGTCAATTTCACGTCGTAAAAAGCTGGAGCAATCAGATGAAGTAGTTTTTCTTGTTCTTATTTGAATATTGGATGACAAAGGGATTTGAATTTGTAGAATAACTATGAAATATAAAGTAGTTTTTCCTGAATCATTTTTGATGAGCTCCATATGTTTCCATGAGCCATTCCTTACTGATTCAAATGTTGTTTAGAAAGAAGAATTAGAGCAAGCATATAAAGTATAGATATACTAATTAATTAAATAATGTGCACAAGGAGTTTTGGCAAATTGTAGCTAACTGGCTAGTACTCACAACAGAAAATAATTATTTGTGCATATCATGGTGATCGTCATAGTTTCGCTAAAAACTACATTTTAGAGTTTCAATAACATCTCAATGCTCCTATGATTTTTTCAAACTCAAAGCTTGATTTCAAATTAACATGCACCAAGTCATTCTAATATTTTATGCAACTCAAAATGTCTTTTATCACGCATAAATATGGAAGTACACCTGAAAATTTAACACATGCAAGATCTAGTTAATGACATTTTAAAACTATGGTTTGAATTGTATTATTTGAATCTCAATCACAGTATGTTATACTAATCTTTTTCCACTTTTTATCTTCTACAATTTCGACATTTTAAAAATACACACAAAAATCAAATAGTGTTTGACATATGACAACTTATCATTTCACACATGGTTAATGAATATGTGTGTGTACATGTCTGTGTGTGTGTGTATTGGATAATTTTTATAAGCAAAACTTGGAAGCTTCATGAACTACTGATATCTCAACTATGTTGGCATCTCAACAAAATAACAATTGATATGCAGCACCCCAAAAAACACTTACATAAGAAAAAGTAACAAAAATATGGAAGGACATAAGCCATACCAACAATGTAACGGACAAACGCTAGCAAAGTTGAACAGTTAATGAAGTCATGATTGAATAATTTATTACTAGTCCAATGAACTATAGGAACTACGATTTTAGATGTCTTCAATTATAATTTAGTAACTTGTTATAGATTCAATGAGCTTTGTTAATTCACAATTTGGTTAGTATTGTACAAAATTGACGAAATTGTCGGGTGTACAAATACAAAAGGCATCTTTCATAGTTAACTTTATTGTGCAATCAATTGTTCTATTGTAAACTAATTATTTGTAGCTAGCTACAAAAGATCCAGGTCTATATATCATAGTTGTTGCATTGATCATGGTAATGACATAAAATCTATTCAATATATATCACAAATTGAAGAAAAAAATATCACATAATCAATGCTCTTAATCCATTTGTAAATTTCATATGTTGTTATTGTATTTATTTCTATCTCATCAGTAATAAATTAGGGCAAACAAGAGAGAAGATTTACGACAAGATTTACAAATGGATGATTCCAATGTTACAAATTCCTTTTTCTGGATTTACGATAAATGGTTGATCTTGCAATGTGTGATTCTTCAATACTTGATTAGTCTACAAAAAATATGAACAACTTCAACTTAAGATAGATATGGGATATATATACATAAATCATGGCATTTTTTAAGTATCTTTCAACTGAATTGAAAAAAAACTAAGTTAGAAGATCTGGGATATGCTTGAATTGAAAGTATAAATTTCTGATGATCAACATACAACAAAAACATGAAAAGATTTAAACTTTAAAACCAAACAAGATGAATTAATCAAAAGACATCATCAACTTAACAAGTTATCATGAATACAAACATCAAAAGACACGAATATAAATTTCTGATGGTCAACTTACAGTGAAGTTATGAGAAGACTTAAACTTTAAGACCAAACAAGGTGGATCAATCAAAAGATATGATCGATTTAACATGAATATAAACATCAAATAGAGATCATCAAAGAGAAAGACAAAGAACATGGTTGGAAAACATATAATAATGATAAGTAACGTACTTGATTATGAAGTGAGTGTAATGAAGAAGAAACAACCTTAAATTTTATGCAGATTCGTATGAGAGAGAGAGAGAGAGGATGTTGAGACTGCACGTGGATACATCGTAGTATATACTACAATCAAATACACAACTTCAATCACGCATATTAAGAAAACATGATAAATAAATAAAATAGAATGATTCTTTCACCGAAATATGTATATTAATATTGATGCACAAAACATTAATTATATTATACAATTAAAAAAAAAGCAAGTAAAGTAAATTGGAAACTAAAAGTGACAATCTTTTTTAGACGGATATTTTTGCAAATGTGAAAATATTTATAGAAAAGAGGCATTAGATAACTATGTACAGTTTTCAACATCTTAAACTCAATCATTAAAAAAAATAGTTTTTAAGGTGTAAAATATTTTTTGCATAAAAAAAAGTTATAAAATAAATGTGGTCAAAAGAGGTAGAAAATATTTTTATACTCATTTAATACATTCAAAATTTGTTTATATTTATCATTATTGATATTATTTTTATCAAATCATTATTAATTATTATGTTGAATTTTAATAAATAAAAATAAATGTTGAGTTTTAGTCATAAAAAAGTTAATGTTGAGTTTTAGTCTAAAAAAATTATTAATGTTGTGTTGATAAGAAGAGAATATTATTGTAAAAATAATTAATAAATAAATTTTGTAGGTTTTTGACGCATGTATAAGGATTATTAACTGTCGTTCGTTAGAATTAATTAAAATATTTTATAGGTGTGTTATTTGAATAACAATTTGTATGAGAACTTATGATACAATCATGGATTTACAAATAAAAGTATGCATTGACACGAAAATCAAAGTAATAGAGAGATGAAGTAAAAATATAATGTGAATATGAGAGAGAGAAAGTTGTCATAAAAATTTTCACAAAATGGTTGTACAAATATTATTTCTGAATCTCTTATCATTTGTAAAAAAAAAAAAAAATGGTCTTAAACCCTTGGTTCTTGGGGATTGAGTTTGTATGGGAGCATGTGTGTGATAGTTTAGGTCGTTTCACATCACACATATTCTCTCCGATCACTATTATCAGGGCCGGCCTAAGGGCCAAGCAAGGCCTCAATTACTCTTGGTCATGAATTTTGGATGAAAAAATCACAAACATTTGCACAACATATCTAATTACCAAAAAGGCATCAATTACTCTTGGTTATGAATTCAAATTTTGATCAAAATTGATTTTATATACATATACTATAAAAAAATAAAATAAAGGCCACATTAAATTTTTTGCTTCAGGCCTCATAATTTGTTGGGCCGACCCTGACTATTATAAGCAAAACTTCATTTTTTAGATATATTGGATAATTAATGTATCTAGTTTATAATAAAAACTAGATATATTAATTATTCAATATATCTAAAAAAGTAACGTTTTGCTTATATGAGTGATCGGAGGGAGTCCTTTATTTGGACCTCATGAAGTGTGGGGCTGTTTTAACCTCTCAAGTGGCTTATGTTCATTAATCATGACTTTATTGAATTGGACAGTAACCGTTGTGACTGATACCTATAACGCTAAAACTGATTTATCTGAGTATGCAGGGTTATAGTTATGTGTGAATCCCTGTTAAGTTTGACAAAAATTACAAAGTTGTGTTTACTAGGCGATAAAAAAATGATAGTGCTCATGTTTTGGCAAAGGCATCTACCAGCTATGCTACTCGCAACATTTATATTTCCATTCTTCATTGTATTTGGACTATTTTATTAAATGAAATGCCTTGATTTTACTTGTATAAAAAAATAACATTTATCTCCATATTCACTTATTTCAGAATAACTTGTATCAGTATCCTTGTCATAATTGTGAGCCATTGTAGTTTCTTCTGGGCTTATACTACTTGAAATCCAAATAAAGTGTTAGTGTACTTACTACTGACTATTGTTATGTTGCTTCAATGATTATTTCCTTTAACAATTTCTCCATTGATTTGAAAAATTTGAAAATAGAACTGTGTTCAATCCTTGAAACCTACAAGGAAGGTAAAACAACGGCAGCCCGGTGCACTATACCGAAATTGTATGACTGGGACTTACTAGAGATCAGACATATAAACACAGCCTTCAAACGGTCTCAAGAAATATCTAACCGGTATTCGTTTGCTTGTTTCTGTTTTTATACCAAGTAATCACACTGATTAATAATTAAAATCAATTTTAATGCTAGAATATATGAAAGTGTACGAGACTAAATTTGCTACCTTAAGTATTATTCAATTCATTCCAATCTCAGTGTGTGAATTAGGAAAGGAAAATAACCAAGTGCAATATTGATTGATAGATGAATAAACATATAAGAGAAAACTCTCAATCCTCACTCTATTTATCCCTCTATGAATGAAAATCTTTCAGTTTTGTACTTGGAATCCAATGCCTCGTCCCCATTTTCTTCTGCAGTTTCTGAAAATCTTATGTTGTTCATCGTAGGCATTCATGAGCACTTAATAGATTTTTAAACCTAAAAGAGTATCAGAATAATTTCCACTGTCATAAACATTGACGAAACCACTCATGATTTTTCACAGCACATATGCACCCTGCACTTTTCCCTCATCAATATTTGCGTTAATTTTCTTTTCAATCGAGAAAATGCTGTGATTTATTCTCTATTTATCATTTCCTTCTGTATTTAGAATCTAACTCTTGTAGAACTTCATCAACATATTTAGGTCTACCTAAACAAAGTGTGTGGAAATATTCACAGAAATTGTTCTGAAACAATGTGCCAGAAAGTAATATTCTCAATTCTGTTGGAAGTTTCATTAAACATTTCCTCAACCTTGATTTAGTGTTTCGATGATTGTGGACTTTATCAAGTATCAAGATTTCAGGGATTTCTCTTAACGTTTTAGCATCTATTTTCTGTGTTGAAATTTTGTATTTTCTAGTCTCATCACAAGAACACTAGAGTGTGAATGCCACTTTTGGATCTTGCGAAGACAATCCAAAACATGTTTCACATCACTTGAAGGTGTTGAACTCCTGTCGTTGAACCTCTCCTGGATCAACGGGCGTGGATAATATACACCAGAACAGGAATCTTCCAATTTTTGAACTCCTTGTGCCAGTGTAGAGTCTGGTTTTTGGTGCAAGGGCTAACATAGACAAAAATATCATATGATGCTCCGTCATCAGGTGGGTCTGAGAAGTAGTTTTGTAGCAGTAGCGTTAAGGGTGTGTGGAAAACAAAGATTTTGAAAATATAGTAAACATTATGTTGAATGGAAACTGAGATGGATGAAGCTTGACAACTTATTTTGTATTTTTAAACTGTAAATTTCTTTAACAAAAAAAATTGTAGTGATAAACATAACCATTTCTTAAATTGAAATCCAAAATTGCATTCAGCTAACATTGACAGCAATGATAACAAGCCTGTGGATCAAAACATTACCCCGTGATAAAACCATATTCAAAATTGTATTACCCCGTGAAACCTCTACGCGAGATCTAAAACCTCCGTCTCTCCCTTTGCATCGGAAAATACTTGATGACATTGAATTTCTGTGACTTGATAATTCTAGTATATTTTTTATTAAAGAGAATGATAGATGTATAATTAAAATAAATTATTTTGATAACAGAGAATGATTACGAGTGTGTTAAAACAAACGTGCCCTTGGCTTTTATCTAAATTTTAGTATTCTTTTGCCGATATATTTCTTTTTTCCAGAGACTGTTTAAGTTCACAAAACATGTAAAATGTTATATCTATAATGAATTTTTCTCTACCAAAAGCTAAAACAAAATGAAGAATAGCAATTCATTTCCGCATACATATGTTAGCACCATTTGAATATGGCATTCTTAAAGTGGGAAGGAAAAAAAATCAATCCAATTTTCTCATGTAAAACCCCTATATCTCATTTGCTAACCAAAAAAATAAAAAATAACCATACCCACATGTTTTATCTTCAAATTTACAAATCTTCAAGCAACGTGTGAACCAAGAAATCTGTTCAATTTTGGTGTTGTTTCAAGGATAAAATAACTTGGCAAATAGAAGCTCGTTCCAAGTATCTTGAAGTCCAGGTAAACACCAGTGTATACAATCAGAGTAGCTAGCAGGGTTAGCTAGTTGTTCTGGAGTCAATGGATTCCATTGCTTTTTGTAGATTGATGTATGTGCGTCTTTACGGTAGTTGGAAAGTTGAGTGATGTTGAGAAATGTTATAGGAAATTTTGATTTTCTGAACTCTTCTCCAATTACTTGCATTATGCTTTTCAATGAATCAGATCCCCAATATGAGGGTTCTTCAATTGGAGTTGTTTCATTGTAGCAGTTCCCTCCTGGTTCCCCTCCCCACTCTATACTCCTGCCAAAATAATATAGTACTTTGATTAACAATAAGTATGATGCAATTGGACTTGTGTGCAGTGTTACTGCACACAGTCGGCTAGGAGGTAAGTAAACTATGGTTAAAAATTGTTCTATCCAAGATTCGAGCCGGATCTCTAGAATGATTCGTTTTTAAAATGTTTTATTGTTCTCGGGGAGGATTGTCTACCCGGGGAAGACATTAGTGGCTTGAAGGGGTTTGATTTGTCGACCTTAGGGAAGTGAAAGTCTAAGTCCGTCTTTAACCACTTTTAGCGTTAAAAATTTTGATGTTGTATGGCATATGTGTAATAATCAAGAATTATTCTTAAATATTGGTGTGCGTTCGATCAAGATCAAACATCCCAAAAAGTGCAGATTTTAACTTGTTTTATAATTGAAAAATCTAGACTTGAATCTCGACCGTTTTATCTTTAATCGAACGTCCAGATGTTTTTAATGCGTGAAAGCGGGGAATCCCCGACGGCAGGGAATCCGAGTTTGTGAATTATAGTATACTCACTTTCCATGGGAAGGCGACATGCTGGTGAAGAAGACTCTAGTCTTGTTGGGATCCATGTTCACTTTCACCCATCTAAGCATACTTTTCATAGCCATGCGATAGGCTTCCTCTGTTTGCATCTCAACAATCTCTTTTACTTCATCCTTAAAAGAACCAAGCCTGAAAATTTGAGTAGACATTAATTAGGGGCTAATTATGCAATGGCATTTGCATAAAAAATGAGTAAATAACTTATCGAATATAGTGGATTAGGAACATACAATATCTTCATGTTGGAGCCAGTTACCCACCAAAGATAGGTGTTGAATACCAAAATGTCTGCGCCTTTCCAATAACGACCGTGCTTATTGATTGAACCCTTTCTTACAATTCTATCAGTTACCCTATGGATGACAGCATTATCGGAGTTTGATTCAAGAAGAAAAGGTGCCCAATAGAACTCAATTGTAGCATTGTATTCCTAATTAAATACAACAATATGAACATATAGAGAAAAAGAAAGAAAGAAAAGGATGGACATAATAACAAATGCTTCAATGCAGATTTGATCATCTAATATTTTGTTTCATTTACCATTTTGGTCTCTCCATTTTTAAATCCACAAATTTGGCCCCTTAATTTTCAAAATGTCTGGCATCTTCCCCGTCTATGCATTTTGGGTTGATTTTTGCATGATTTGGCAACTGAAATACTTATGTGACAACTAAGTTGATGGCATAAAAATGAGTTCTAAGTTAGAATCCACCTAAATAATGATCCACATCAAATTTACGTGTTTTTTTTATATAGACTATCATATATTTTGAGAAAATAAAAATTAGTTGTCAAAATAGAATCCACTTAGACGGTTTCACATCATCAACCAAGTTGTCCCATAAGCATCTCACTTGTCACATCATCAAAATTCAACCTCAAAATGTATAAATGGGGAAGAGTCGGTCATTTTGAAAACCAAGGGACTATAATCGTGGAATTAGATATCGAGGGACCAAAATCATGAATAAGGCAAAATAAATGGACCAAAATTTATTTTTAAGTCTAAAATAATGCATCTGAAACTATTGAGAATAAATTGCACATAAGCTATGAGTAAGAGGTAGCTAGCTACCTTGGCTGTGAAGACAGTGAGAGAATCAAAGGTTTCCATAGATTTGGCATGTTGGGGAATGAGATGATGGAGAAGGCATATCAAAGAGACATACTGACCCCGATTGAGGGAGTCCCCAACAAACATCATCTTCTTCCCGCGAAGTGTTTCTAGCATTAAACTTGCATTGAATCTGTAGCATTGGTAAAGATGTGTGTATTAATTTATTTAATTTTCTTATCTGCAGCATGCACTTTTGAAGAAATTCAAAATCCCAATTCAGGTGTGTGCATTCAGAATCCAACATAAAGCTAGTTTATTATATAATCAAACCAACAAAATTAGCACTTTCTAGAAGTAGAACTTTGAGGAAAAGAAATAACTAATGTACAAAGTTTTTGGTAGATAGAAGAAATGTGTCTGACCTAACAATTTCGACGTTTTTGTCCGTTGAGATAGGACTTATGGACAAAACTAATGTGCATTTTAGTAAAATGTTACTATTTGCATTTTTTTTTTGGTCAAGTACTATTTGCATATTTAATCTTGATGCCCGCAGCTTGTTGCCCGCTTGCCTTCTATTCAAATAATGGTTTATATATATATATATAATATTCACAGTATCTTGATGTAATCTTCATATTATGTTTTTCTTAACTAATTCTTCCTATTATTACGAGAATTAGTTAATTTCTTGCATCAAGAACCATAAAGAAAATTGATACTACAATCTATGTTAACTTGAAAATAAAATTTCCCATGGTTTTTCATTGGATCTCTTTTACATTTTCTACTACTAGTTGATTGGCTGAAACGGGAAAAGTAGGTCGTGTAGTACATTTGAACTTTATTGCCCAATTGGAGGACCCCATATGGTAAAATGACAGTGCATGTGGTTTACATTCTTAAACATGCTCTTAATTTCAATCATGCGCATAGAAACACCAGAAGTGTCAACCATCAAGAAAATAGTGGTCCTTGCAGCGACACTCTCAGCCACGGGCAATGATTCACTGATTGAGATTGCAACCTCCTAAGTTTGCATTTTCGTTGTTTCATATATCTTTCAATGCTATTCAAATATCGTTTTAGTCTCGTCATTTCTGACAAACCTTAAGATACTCAACTTTCTTATATCTTTAAAGTTTCTTATAGTTTAGGATATCTATTAATTTTGAATATATCTTATAATTTCGTGAATATATTGTATATATCATGCATTTGAAAATTTCTTTTTTCTTCACTAAATTATACTTTTAACTTGATCCCATAAGCTAAATTCCTGACTCCGTCCCCGCCTCAAACCATGCCCAAAATATTAGATCCAAGACAATTATGGCATGCATAAAAATAGAAAATATAAAAAGCATCAAAGATCAAGTTCTAGATGTCTGACTCGATTGTTCATAACCAATGTATGATCATACTCAATTACTCCGAAGTCATAAGCGTTTACATTATTAGAATAAAGACTTATTTTGGTGTTTCATAATTTGTTTGCGACTCAATTCAGTTCATAACAAAATATAATATTCAAATTAGTTCGTGACATTTTCATAGAAGATAAAAATGTTTGAAACTAATTTGATATTAATTTTTTGTCAAAAAAATAAGAACGAATTGTGTCGCAGCGAAATTATGAGGGACCAAAATTAGTGGCATTAAAATTCATTGTAAGGCCCCATTCCAGAAGAAACAGATAAAATGTCCTACTAAAAACAAAGTTGCTTATAGTGTATTGTAATTATTGTAATTGGTGGAACCTTACTGGAATTGTGAGATCGAATCTATGTCCTACACATATCAAATGTTATTCACACATTGCAAGTACAAACCCGCGTTCTTCGAATATAACAATATCAACCTTATGTACACAGATATCACAATGTTTACCTCATTGATTTTGTTCAATTATTTATTATAAACTATTGATGTTTTTCATTAATTTTTTTTTTGTTTGAAGAATTGATGTTTTTTCATTATTATGAATGCATAATAGAAAATAATAACACTAGAGAGGTGCAAATGACATTAGGTAGAGCGTAAAGCAATTAAAATTACCTTGAAAATTTAAAGTGATCTTTTTTAGATCCTTTTTATTTTTACAAATATAACGATTATTATAGAACTCTTTTAAAAGAAAAACAATTATTTTGACAAATAAATTAACGGATATGTATTTTTTTTGTTTTGTTAACGCTCTGATTCGTTAGGTAGAGAGCTCTAGTAATCCGAAGTTCAATCATAAGGTAAGTAAATCTGATCAAAAATTGTTTTACACAAACAAATTTGAATTCCTTCAAAAGATCTCTATTTGAATTTCTTCAAATGATTTGTTTTTTTTTGGTAAAATTCGTTTATCACTCGAGTCTAATCAAGTTAAAGATAAAACTATAACTATTTTCACCGACAATATTGTACAGCCATTAAACTATTATTACACGAATAAAGAATAAAAAGCTCACTTTTGAAATTGAAAAGCTACTGAATGTTTTTTATTTATTTATTTCTCACGCAATGTATTGAATGTTTTTTTTTTACTTCTCCAATGTTTTTTAGATGTCGGTAACGCTTCCAACAATTACACTCTGACCCACCACCGTTAACTTAACCCATAAAAAACCAGCACGTATACAAAAGAAAGAAAAAAACATAAGCACGCTTACTTGGGAAGATCGCAACCGTGAGGCTGCCACCGCAACCGGCGGTACTCTTTATCCGGCCGGCCATGTTCTTGACAAGTCAACTGTGGTTGTATATACGGACACTCAGATTCTTCATATAATGGCCGTGTCAACTCATCCTTCACCCACCTTCCACTAAACAAATCACACTCTTTCTCTTCTTCTTCTTCTTCTTCTTCCTTTTTCTCCACCTCTTGAACGGTGTTGTTGGACTGAGTCACCGTTGAAAAGAGTACAGCGTGAGTTTCAGTTTTGGGGTGGAGTTGTTGGAGATGTGGGCGAAAGAGGAAGAGGAAGTCATGGGTGTTGAGGATGATGGCGGTGAAGAGGATGATGGATAAGAGGGTGAAGAGATAAGAAGAAAGACGAGGCTTTGTTCTGAGAAGAAGAGAAGAAGGGTTGAATGAGTTTGCCATGCATGGACCCCAAAACACTAATTACTATTACTATTTCTTTCTTTTTTTATCTTCCCACAAAATGAACTAGTAGATGTAGTAGCTAGTATTATTCATTTCATTCACATGCCAAACTTTATAAAATTATTTAAAGGTGAAACCTAATTTAAGGTGAGTGGGAGCCATCGTGGGGACCTATTTAATTTCTACTATCAATTAATAATTAATTATATGATTTTTTATCATGAATTTTAGATAGATGTAATTACAAAAAATAATTATGAATTTTAGATTGGTTAGCTCGTAAGATCTGACTTTATAACTTCATAGAGTTGAAATTTCAACTGTTACATTTCTAAGATTGACATTAGTGTCATAGTAATAATAATTTCACCATTCTCAATTTGTTTTAATAAAAAAAAAATAGTTGAGTAATATTTTCATTTTTTAATATAATCCGTTTTTTAAACTTGAGTTTATTTCAAATCTAAGTTGTTTGCGGGTTTTTCAAATAAAAAATAGTTGTTTGTGTTTAGCAATGGAGGGTAAGGAAGTTGCTTGGCTTCAATGCTAAAGGTGTGAGGAATGTTGGGAATAATATACATTATCGCTTCATCTGTTCATGTACCTAACAAAAATGTACCTATCAGTAACTAGATCTGGTCTTTTTTATTTTTGCAAGTCACGATTCATGAATAAGGCTTTGGAACTTAGGTGTAAGGTGATTAAGTGTTAGGTCACGCTACAATTTAGATTTGACTTGCTTTCTTGATCTCAATTGGCACATAAACACGGGAATAATTTGAACTTCGAGGGTACTATTGTTTGTATCTATTAATTAATTTATTATGGGTCATACTAAGAAATGGTTTAAGAGTATTGTTTAACAAAGGGAAATTTTATCTTGTAGTTTTTCTTTATCAAGTAGTTTAATTGTTAGAATTTCACCATATATAAATAAGGAATTTAAAAGTTCTAACTCCGACATCTACGTATTATAATGTATTGTTCCTACTAACAATATTATTGTCACGAAGACAATTTTCTCTATTTTGATTATTTAAACATTGGTTAGTATTCTCCGTTTATTATACACAGCTGCAGCTGTGCTGGACATTTCAGAAATGTTTGAGATGATCATGACAAATGAATAAACTATCTAGGTATCTCCAACGAACGAATAATCCATTATTATGTTCCAAACTATATCAGCATTGGATGAGTGACTCCATGTGCATACATTAGTTTATTATTTACCACGCTCGAGTTGATTTGGAAGTAGTTCGTGATGGTTTGAGCTCGCTATCTCGTATAAAATATTATCAACGAAAAGGCAGCGATAAATATATTCATACAATACAATCATACCATTCTCAAAGTAAATAGATACCCTGCACTTGATGAAATTAAACAACCTTTTTAAAAGTTGAACTTCGTGTTAGTATATACTTGATCAAAGAAGAGTGAATTGAAAATCAAAATTAACTATGGTTACTAATAGGGTCATGAATTATACATGTTTGTTTGTGTTTACCATAAAATAACAACCCCAGCTCATAGACAAGAATTCAGCCAGCAAACTGGGAAATTTGCTTTCAAAGTGGGTTATGTATCGCATAGCCTAAGTAAGTTTTAGTTCATGACGTACCAACTATTCAGCACCATCATATACCAAAATTGGAATATTGTGGTACACTACTATACTCATTCTTAATTGTACAAAGTGTCCTGATCTCAGAGGGCAAACATGAAATCTGGCCATGGCGGCTCCATACTAGCTCACAATTATAAATCAGTGTAATAACGTTTACCAGCAAGATTGAAGCTGGCCACTGAAGTTGACATTTAGTCATTTACTTTATGCACACTACGGCTTTGTTTGTAGAAAATTAACAGCACAAAGACACGCCCAGCCCAATCCATATATGTAATTTAACTAGAAAAGGAAATATGATTTAGCTGGGGGATAAAAAGTGAATCAACTCTTGAAAGTGGGGAAAATGGAAAACAATAATGAATTAATGGTCAAGGTAACAAACAAGTTACAAGAAAACAAGTTTGCTCAACTACCTATTATCAACTAACAAAATGTCAACCAAAATTATTGGATTAGCTCCAGTCAAATGCATTTTTTTCCCTATCATACTAGACTTTCTTGTTTTATATTTTTCTTTCTCTTCCTCATCCTCCTTGTTTTCTTTCAGAGAGATAGATAAAAGAATGTGAAATGCTAAATTCATGGAAGGAGAATCAACAAGAATTACAAATTTCTGCAGAATGTTCCATATCAAGGAAGCATCAGAGCTGACCAGTAGGGCATCTGAAATGCAGTTTTCTGCGACATGCCCCTCTCTTGTCTGAGATAATCCGTAATGAACTCACCACATACAGCCAGAATCAAAAATTAAATCTCAGAAGTTCACAGGAGAATAGGTGCTCCGGTGTCCTTCAGATGGCCCCTTAAACTTTCTAACCAAAGATGAGAATAGGCTCTGCAAAGACACAGCATAGTACAAAGGTTATACGAAGAATTCAACTCCCATCCTTCTTAAAAATGCATTGCATCTGTTTCCAGATTCAAAATACCGAAATTGAAGCATTTTTGGGGAAGAATACCTGTGTTCTCCTAGGCAAGCTGGTCCACAAGTCCAAATTAGGGATGACCTGAAAAATAGGGTTAATGAAGAAAATCTCAATCCTACTTGCCAAAAAAATTGTACAAAAGATTGCTTTAGCACACTCAAAAAGCGATTGTGAAGGATTGGGAATGGGATAACATTATATAACAGACAAACAAGATTACTAACAGAATAACCGAGTGTAATCAAGAATCAATTTCTCATCCAAAATTGCAAAAGTATTGGTTATCTGATACCAATACATGTATGATACTCCTAGATACATATCCAAGAAGTGTCCTCCAAAACTTTAAGAAAATATCGACCAATACATTTTAAATACCTTATTGATACTTTGAATATAGCTCCAAAAACATGAGCCTTGTTCTGCCTCATGTTGTGAGAAGAATTGGGCTACATGTTCGGTTATTCATTCTTTGAGAATATTAGAGAGAGAGAGAGAGATGGTTGTGGGATATTGGGGTAGAGTTGTCATATCCCTTGGTGTATTAGACTGGGAAGCTATGCTTTTTAAGATGATGAGAATAGGAAACGAAAATGATACAATTATTACAGTACATAGCAAGCAACTGATTAGAGTGAAGACCTGTTATAAATAGGATTAATGGTATTAGAATATATTTTGGCATTGGTTAGAGAAAAAATACATTTGTGATCAGTTTATAAGGAAAGGAATATTTTTGATATGGGAAAGAGAAAGATATGTCTCCACACTTTTTGTTATGATCACAAGTATCTTTTTTGTAATTTTTTATCATCATCTTCATATATGTTTAGCTATTAATGTTGTTCAAAAATATATAAAAAACAAGTATTTTTTTTTTATAAATTTTGCGTTAACATATCTAGGTCGTATCTTAAGTTTTAACAAATTTTCTATTATCTCGGTATTTGTGTTGTATAGTACCCATTTTGCATAAAGCATCTGCTTTTCAAAGGAAGAGGAGTTTCTGCGTGAAATGCAGAAATGTTTAGAAGTGACAGTTATGTTATCGTCTATGACAGACAAATGAATCCTCTATGTACTATGGAAAGAATATTTACAGCATAAAAAGTTGATTCAAACTATCTTTAGGAGAGTGGAAAAGGACCACAAATGACTAAATGAAAAGGGATCCTTCTTTCTTTTTTCACTTCCAAAACAGAGCAAGTATAAGAAAAAATTATGAAGTAGCAATTCAATTCACACAACCTAAATGATACAAATGAAAATAGGCATATATACCCCTACGAGAAAAAGACATGAAGGAAAGGTGAAAACATACTTCTGTACCGCGAATCTTGAGGAAGAAATATCGATAAACTATACCAGCCAGTAGATAAGCAGCAAAAAGGCACAGAACACTGGAGTGAGATAAGATGAAACAGATATTAGTAATTTAGCCAAATTAGGAACCCTTTACAAAATTCAAAGTGCCAGGCAAGACGGTGAAAAAGGCTCACATAACAAGTAAAGTGCCAAACCACCCCCATCCACTCCCGTGGACATGTACAATCATAGCACAACCAGATGGATGCTTTAGCTCTGTAGCCTGCTCAAGAAACAGGGTTACAACAAAAGTTAACAATGTTTTTCATATATAATCAACTTCAGATGGATTCTTTAGCTCCGTGTTTGGTTTTAAATTCATATCAACTTCATATTTTCCTTCTGTTTTCAATTTTTTCCTAGCCAACATTTTTATTATCATTTTACATAAGATGTATAATGATGCAAGGGAACAAATGATATAACTTCGGTCAAGTTTTTCATTTTAAACAAGCGTGGAATGTACATTGATGCAGGGGAATAAATGATATAGCTTGTGTCTAGTTTTACTAATTTTGAGCAAAACTGGTTTGAAGACACAAGAGACTCGTTGTGTTGTGTATCAGAGCTGAAAGCTTGCTAGCAATTAGCATACTCTGCACAGCACTACTGTAAAAATAAATAATTTTCTAGCCATCCATATGCAATATCTAAAGCTTTAAAAGTGCACTTTTGACTATTAATTAATGACTCGGATTTTTAATTTCACAATGAAAACTTCAATCAACATGAATAGTTGAATAGGGAGATTAATCGATGTGAATACTGAATACAGACAAAAATGTCTTTGCATCATTGAGAATTTGAGACACGTGATAGTTGGTGAAGAAAATAGCTGGAAAAAAAAAAAGG
>Ga0228711_1006182_pt1 | contig 17939 bp, 6 predicted proteins | sample MedpolnodulmetaG_2_FD_177996 | JGI IMG/M metagenome (GOLD analysis project Ga0228711, IMG submission 177996) | Root nodule microbial communities from Medicago polymorpha collected in Santa Monica, California, United States - brown nodules | ecosystem: Host-associated > Plants > Roots > Nodule...
ATCCCCCCTCAAAAAAACCCTCGAAAACAAAGCCTAAGTTACTAAAATTTACAAAAAATGAATTCACATGATTCGTTAATTTTTCACTAAATTAATTATTAGTGGTAAAACAAGTGAGAATAATTATTATTATATGAGGCCTAAAAAGTAAATGATTATAAAACAAATACTACTATTTTTCAAATTTAACTAATAAGTTGTAACAAAAAAAATTAAACAAATAAGTTGGTTCAAGTCTCATTTAACTTAATCACAGATTTTATGTTTGGATTCACTATCTAAAACCGTTGCTATGTTAAAACTCTTTAGGGAGATTTTACTGTCCATTATGGTCATATTTGTTTTGAAAGATTAGTCTCTGCAGTTTCACACGAAGAATACACAACTTACACATAAAACGAAATAAGATAAATATTAATTAGTGTCCTAAAAACATGCTTTAAAGACCTTATATAGTGAGTTTTTATGGGCACTTTTGTATTTAATGCATAACAATTAAAGTAATCAACTTTTTTAATAAATAATTTCTTAATTTAAAATCCACGAAGAACACCTTTAAGACATTAGTTAGCCAAATAAAAAAAATTGAGCTCTTGAAATTTTGTCGTCTTTAACAATTTACTTACCGGCAACCCTCATGAATGACTCTGAAGTAGATCATGTTTAACTCCCTTAGACTTTGATATATCACATAAGGGTCGGTTCATAGTCTATTTTTTTTTACAAAAAGGGTCGGTTCATAGTCTATGTAAGCTGAACTACTGCACATGTCCTAAAAATTTGTCATGATTAAATAATAGTCATCTGACCTAAAAATTGACAAATTCAAAGAATTTAATCTTACCATTCACTTACAGAATTTTATTTAAAGATAAAACAAAACTTTGTATAAGACCAATCCACCAAAATTAATATTTAAAAAAATCAAATCTAACTTTAAGAAATATACTCCAAAATTCTAAATCAATATCACGAGACTAATCTAAGAGGGTCGAATGGATTAGACCATTTTAGAGAGATCTCTCACCAATTTGATCTAGTCCTCTTACTGTTTGGATTTTTGTTTATTGCAAGTTGTCAAGCAAATTCCCACCTGGGGTCTACCAGAAAAGGAGTCAACATGACGTTGCCGCACTTCCTCATGTTTAACCTTTTTTAGATTCCTTTTCATGCGTAATTCACTACCAGAGCAGAGCTTCTCGGTTCCATAGAAAACAAAATTGATGAGTTTTCATAAAAAAAGAAAAACATAGTCGTTTGGATTTTTTTTTAAAAAGCTAAATTAGCCCACTTAAATTGGCACCGGAGATAATCGAATCTTAGACCTCAAGGAGGAGCACACTCCCAAATTCCAAAGCAATACTACTAGACTAACCCAAGTGAGTTTAATCGTTTGGGTTCTTAATGTAAACTCATATAACAAATATCAATAATAACAATTTTTTAATGTATCAAAATTCCAAAACAGTTTATGATTATGTATTTCGTTAGTCTAAATAGTCATAGCCTTAAAATAGTTCTTCAATACTAACATTAACTTTTTTTAATACAAAGACTGACAATAAATACTTGTAGTGACTGATATGATATTAAATAAGTATATTAAAGGAACATTATGATAATTAATATAAAGGTGTAACAACTAAGAAAAGCCATTGATATGATAATTTAAAGAGTAAATCTAAACTGATTAAACTATGTGTTTGGTAAATTGTTGAGATATCAATTTTAAATTTTTTTTATTTAGTTTAAAATTATAAAATAGAAATAGAAAAATAATAGGTGAGGTGGATTTTTTTTGTGTGTGAAGCAAATAGGGAAAGTGGATTGATGTTGGTAGCTGTGTTTTATTTCTGGGATGAATATAAAAAATTCCCACCAATTTAAGCATGAGAATAAAAAGTTGTGTTTGGAGTTATTCTTGGGAATAAATATTACATGGAAACATTTTTTTTTAACTTGTACCAAATATAAGAATGTTATATTTCCAAATTCATTTTCTTTTCTCATGAATGTTTGTGCAAAATTTAAAACAAACATATCATTAGTCGTGTTATCTTTTTTTGACAAAATTAGTCGTGTTATCTTAAAATTTATTGTAGTTTCATTTATTATATATTATTGTTCTCAATATATCTTATGTATTTGTTTAATTTCATCATGTTCAACACCCTTATCATAGTCATGATTGAGCCAAACTGGTTTGGTCTTCTCATATTTCTCCTTTTTTTATTTGCTTGAAAAATTTCCACACTCATATGCCCACTAATGACACTTTTAAAAAAAAAATGTGGGTGTATTGTTGTATCAATTTGCAGCCTATGCAGCAGATAGAAGAATATTCTAACAATTTGTTTTTTTAGTACATGTTTTGTATGGATCTTTGGAGTTGGCTTAGTTCTATTTTGAACGTATCAATTGATTTTTCCTCTCTTCAATTAATTTTCGGAGTTTGCATAAATATTTGGAGTCCGCAGGTTAAAGTATTTTAATGATGGCAATCATCAACACTCTTTGGGTGATCTAGTTTTGTAGAAATTATGTCAAATTCAACAACAAATTTATTTCTATAAGATCGGTTGTATATATGACCTCTGCTTCTACTTTTTTAATAGAATTTTGAAAAAAAAAATATTTTCTACAATTCATGAATAAACTTGTCGTCATCCTCGAAAAACTCCTTATATTTAGGGACTATGTTATGTAATTCGAGGTTGCTTTGCTTTATATCATGACATCTCTCATGCTTTCTGTTATCGAAGAACTCGTCGAAGTTTATAAATTGATGACGAATTGGTGAGATTGAAAATATCAAATCAATACAAGTAAATCTATCAATGATGTAGTAGTTTTTACACTTTGTTATTTATGTTAGTTTTCGACAACGAAATTTGATTGCGTAGTACAATATTTATTATTTGAAATAGCTAAATATAAATAGATTCCAAGCAAATCAAGATTTTTTTTTTTTGGATAGCAAGGGCTGCCCCATGTTCTTAAAGGGATCTGCCCTTGTAAAATATGCTTCATTGATCATGCAAAAGTGTCTTTGACCCGGTCATTATTCATTGATTTACTAGAGCATCAGGGGGGAGCTTACTCCGCACACAATCCCGAGATTGCAGGTTTGTGGTGTGTTGTGTTTCTTTGCAGGTATAGGTATAGTGCTCACATGATTTCTTTCTTTCTTTTTAAAAATATGTTAATTTCTAAGTTGACAAATTTACGAAGATGTTACATCATCAAAATTAACTATTTTTTTTTGTTTAAAATTGGTCAAAACATATATAGAGGACTACTAAAAACAAAGGAGAGTAAAAAAAAATTCTTGAAGGAGCAAAAGAGAGTAAAGTTAAATTGTCAAAATTGCTCTTTTAAAACCGGTGGGGATTGAGTATTAACATCCATTGTAAAATTATTGACTCGTACATATGAGTTTCACTTGATGGCTCAAAATGTGAAACTCCCTTGTACTTCAACAAACAGACTTTCAAAACTTTCAATCTTGTCTTGCTTCTATACAATTATGAAGGACAATATAGAGCCCATAAATGTTGTTTATCGTCACAACAATTCAGAATAATAATAATTATAAGGAGACTAATAATTTTGGAAAGTTGCAAGAAAATGTGATATGATGCACCTTTGACAGAGACAATGTGGCAAGGGAGGACGAGGTAGTTCACGTGGCCATGTTTGCCCAAAAATGACACAACATCAATACTAGGTAGGAGATACAGAATATTTGATTAATGACGTCTTTAATATTGCCAGAATTGTGAGTTCCCCTCAACTCGAAACTTTGCAATTTGTATTTCACTGCAGCTCCCAAACACCTGACTTGGGGGGTCAAACTAATTTTGTATGAAACTTCATCATGCATGCTATGCTGACTCATGGAATGTCTCTTCCACGTGCTTTTTTATTCAATGTCCAACTGCTCATCAATCAAGTTTGGTATTAAACGATTCTTGTTAATAATAGTACTTTTGTTTGGTGAGCAAATGATGCTTCAATTCAATATAAGGTAAGGAAAACTTTCGAATTCAAACAAGGGTAATGCTAAACTATGCTTCCACGACATTGGTTAATGAAAACAAAAAAAGAAATTTTAATTTGAAAAATACATTTTTTTGACTTTTGAAAAATTGATTATACAATTTTCAATGTTATATTTACTATATTTGCTTCCTTAACTAGTGCCTCTAGGGCACCAGTTAACATTTCCCTTCAAATAATGCTTATAAAAGTACGAGTCTTGTTAACTTGTATCCTAATGGCACAATGTAAAATACTAAATATAAAAATTTAATCTTATAAATTGTGTATTCATAATCTTAAAAGCCTAAAAGCTTATCTTGGTCCGTTTGGTTCACAAGATAGGATAGAGATAGAATATGATATAAAACTTGATAAGGATAGGAAATGATATAGACAAAATAAACATTTATCCTATCAAGTGTTTGATGCACACATGATAACAAACATAATATCATATATATCACAATTAAATGACAAAATTAGTCCTGTAATTAATTATATGTTTTAACTTTTTTAATTAAATACAATTAAATTATTATTAATTGTCAATCATCTTCCTTTTTTCCTTCAAAAAATCATCTTCCTATTTCTTAGGGGTGTCGTCATCTTCAATTCCAGAAATCAATTAAAAAAAATCATGGCTTCTTGAATTAAAAAAAAAATTCGTTTGCAATCTTCTTCCTTTACAAAGTTATATCAAAGCTCATTTACATAACTCCGACCTGTTTCATCTCTTTTCAAATTTGACAAGAATAGAAAATAGATAATCAATAAAGAAACAAACAAAAAATTAAACAAATGGAAAAAAAAAAGTGATTGTAGTGTGAAATTGGGAATAGATTTGTGACAAATAGAAGAGATGGTGTTGAAGAGTTATGGAAGAAGGTAGATGTCGATGGATGGAGATCAGAGAGAACATGAGCCATGAATTGAGAGGGAAAAATAAGAATTTTAATGTTAATCATGATAGGATAACTCTAACCCACCAAAAACTAAGCATAAAAATAGCAAAGGTTGAGTAGGATATGATTAGAAATAGCTTTCAGTTATCCTTTCCTATTGACACATCAAACAGAAGATTGAAACATGATATGATAGTATTATCATATCTTGTCTTCTTATCATGTGCATCAAACGAGGCCTAAATGTAATATTTATTTTTGAATTCTATTTTTAGATCCTCATTATAAGACTTCTAAGTTCTAGCTCCAACCCACATAGTAGGGGGGTAAAAAAGTCCACACGATTAAGAAAATTGCTCCATTGTAGCCAACTATCGTTGGAGGTTTTTTTTAAAAAAAATGTATATGTGAACGGTAGTTAACTACCGTCTGAAAAATCGAACAGTAGTTAACTATTGTTGGATATACAACATCCATTTTCATGTGTTTTTAAGCAAAACTTGTTGTGAGAAAATCATTTTCCAAGTTTAAAAGGCTCATATTCATATAAGCCCACAAATAAAATAAAATGGAAATTTTACTAAGTACCCCTACATCTTTTCCTTCACCCCTACAAACAAAACAAACTGTCAATTTTACCCTTTATTATTTATTCTCACTTTCAATCTTTTCGTATAGTTCACCCCCACAATTTTCCAAAAAACTTCATTTAACATTTCCGGATTAAAAACAATTTTGGAAAACATAATCTATACTTTTCTAGTTTGTTTTATGTTTCCCAACTCAGTTGATCTTTAATTTTCTATTGTAATTAACAATGAAAAAAAAACAAAAACTGACAAATTCCAAAGGCTTTCTGGAATCAAAAGAAAACCATAATCTTTCCTTCAAACAGATCGAAGATCCAATCATAAGAAAAAAATAGAAAATAATTATATAGTAATTCGGAGGCAGAGATTGCAGAAGAATCGTAGAGAGAAAAGGAAAAAAAAAAAAAAAAAAGAAAAAAAAAAAAAAAAAAAAAAAAAAAAAAGGCAGCTAAAAAATTGGAAGGAATTGCAAAAGCAAATGAAACCACTAAGGTAGGGAGGAAACAATATTATAAGGATAATTGGTAATGATCCAGTAAATGGCAAATAAAAATTGTTGTAGGTTTGACAATTTCTTAATAAGGTTGTGGGTTTAAAATTGAAGAAGGAGAAATTTGATGAATTTCAGAGAAAAATGTAAAAATTAGGTATATTTTAATTTATATACGAGGGTAAAATAGGAAGTTTAAGATAAATGTAGGGGCGAAGGTATAAATGCAGGGGTGTAGGGCAAAATTTTCAAATAAAATTCAATGCCACCTTAATTAAAGATGAAATTTTGCTCTTCTCCCAACAATATTTGCTCGCTCCCAACTGAACTTTTCAAAATACTCATGCGAGAGTTAACTCACGCATGAGTTAAACATGAAAAAACACATGCGTGAGTTAACTCACGCAGAGATTAACACTAGCGTGAGTTAAATCATGCATAATTAACACCAGCGTGACTTATCTCACACATGAGTAATTTTGAAAATTTGGTTGGAGCAAAACGTGTCGAGAGAATAGCAGAGTTCTGAAAGCTGTCCCATTAGCCCTAACTTTTTCATTAACTTTTTCTTTAGTTTTTTTTTTTTATATTTATATTTTTAATTAATTAAACATATTTTAAAATGATTGTTATAAGTTTTTCGTTTTTTTATAAATTTTTTTTTTGCAGAAATAATACTTAGGATAAGTGGGCCTTGAAGCCTTTCACAACAAGCACACAAATAAGTAAAAAATAGTAGACTGGGCCAAAATAATCTAACTCAACAAGTGGGCTAAAATATAGTGGGTATTTCTCTTTAAGCCCCCAATATCATTAAAACCTCCTAAATACACATCCGGTAGTTATCTACGGGATGTACATTTTTTTTAAAAACGTTCACCCGGTAGATAACTACCGGATGTGTATTTAGGGGCCCTTAGAGATATTAGAAGGGTCTAAAGAAAAACATTCAAATATAGTGGGTTTAATGAGGACTTATTAATTGGTACTTTGTGATTTGGACTTACTATATTTGCTTCCTTAACTAGTACCCTAGGACACCAGTTAACATTTCCCTTCAAATAATACTTATAGAAGTATGAGTCTTGTTAACTTGTGTCCTAATGGCACAATGTAAAAAACTAAATATAAAAATTTAATCTTATAAATTGCGTATTCATAATCTTAAAAGCCTAAAAACTTATCTTTTAAATTTAATATTTATGTTTTAATTCTATTTTTAGATCCTTATCATAAGGCTTCTAAGTTCTAGCTCCAAGCCACATAGTAAGGGGGTAAAAAAGTCCACACGATTAAGAAAATTGCTCCACTGTAGGTAACTATCGTTGGAGGTTTTTTTTAAAGTTGTATATGTAAACAATAGTTAACTACATCTAAAAAATCGAACAGTAGTTAACTATTGTTGTAACAGAACATAATGTATTTTCTTGCAAACTAACATATTGTTATAAAAAGCAGACCCAATTCAAAGATGTTGATTACAATATGAAGGTGTATATTAAAGAGAAGTTTCATCAATTTATTTTACTGGAGACAACCTTTATGCATCCACCTTCAAGAAAAGTCAATACAAAAGATGCACGAAAAAAGGATAAATTTATCTTGTAGTCAACAGATCGACCAACTTCATGCAGACAAAATCCCAACGTTCATGCATGAATTTTTTGAAATGGTGACTGATGTAGCTGGTGATGATCATTATGGATTTTGTGAAGTTGTGGGCCTACATGATATGTTTGTTGATGATTATCAGATTACTCGTTATGAACTTCTAAAAGAGCTGACTGGTGATGATGGTGAGTATTATCTCTGATCGATTGGGTCAGAGAAACGATTTGACAAGGTCAAACATGCTGTGACTACTGGTGATGTATCGGCCCTTCTCCACCGGATAAATGAATGTTTATGTCGGATATGGATTTTCTCATTACACAAAGATATAAGCATGTGGTGGTTCTATTGTCAATCGATAAAGAGCAATCATAAACCTCTTTCCCTTTACGCAATGCACGTTCGCATAAAAACCAAATGATTTGTCTACAACACATGAATGACAACCATTTTATGATGGTATAATTGACGGATGGTTGTCCAATTTCTAACATTGTCATGCTATGGGGACAACACTATCGAGATGGCACAAAGTCATGAGATGCTATATCCATATGATGATTGCTTATAATGAACTAAGTCAGGCGGCGAACAATGAGATAATATGAGATGATAATTTGTTCATTCTTGAAAACGCTGATCCTCAAGAAAAGGTTTCTAATGATAAAGAGGTTGGAGATGGAGTCAAGATTGAAGGTGAAAGTCTTAGACTTGATGATTGTAGCACTGGCCATGTGGCAGATTAGTTGACATATATAGAACCAAATTAAGCACAAGATGTGTCTAACAAGGAATCAACACAGAGTCACGAAAACAATAGCCGATACAAAAGCAAAAAAAATGGCATTAGAAAGTGTCATATCTCACACAAAGAGACAAATTAGTCTACCAAGTATGAAAATCGAAACTGAAATTAGGTAGACACGCCTTGAGCCACCACCAAGAATGAAGTTTCACCTTATCCACCAACTGAGCCATGTCTAAGTGTTCATTTTGAAAGATCCTTAACTTATGTTCCTTCCAAAACCTATTATATCTTCCATCAAACTTATTATTTTACGGTGTCTTAATAATATTAATAAAAAAATTTACAACTTGTAATTTGGATATCCATAACTTATTCAAATTAAACCGCATTAAATTGAATTGAGAGTAATTTTATCTATGTATCATATAGATTTTTGGTGACATCTAGGGTGAACCACCAACTATGTGGTTCATGGTGAACCATGAATAAAAACCATTAGATTATATTGTCCTACCAGATCTTATGATGTATCCTACACACATAATTTTTTTTCTTCTTTCTTCTATCATAATTTTTTCCTCATGAAAATAACCACCATCAACCTCCAAATCACCATATTCTAAGAACAATTTTGAATCTTAATTTATTATCTTTGGCCATCGTAAATCCATCTCAAATTCAAGTTATCAAAATAATTTACTATTTGGCATAATCTTTGAAAATGTTGATTGAATATACTTATAGCATTAAATTTTACATTGCTGTTGTGCTTTTTTAGAAACATTATCTAATGAAACTTTTCATTATCACAATTGAAGTTATAGCATAATCCGCTTAAATTCTACGAGATGCTTGTTCCCCCATCACAAATTCTACGAGATGCTTGTTCCCCCATCACAAATTCAATATCCATCGCAATTTTACGAGATGCTTGTTCCCCCATCACAAATTCAATATAAAAGCTTTGAAAGAATTTATCGTAGAAAAAATTGGGATTACGTAAACCCTAACTGAGAAGAAAAAATTACCGGAACATTAGAAACTTGGCGTAGAAAAAAAGCACAACTGCAATGTAAAATTTAAGCGGATTATGCTATAACTTTAGTTGCGATAATGAAAAAATTACCGCGTTTTTAGAAACATTGCAGTTAAATTTCATCCATTCTAGCAAGGATTTGTTAATTAAAAAAATGAAACTTTCATCTTTATAACATCAATTGTGTCAAATATGAAAAGAAGAATCTCCAGATTAGAAAGGATATGTGAGGACAGCAGTTTTCCCTAGGCGCTGTAACTGTTTGTGTACATGGTTGATGAGTTCATGAACAAAACGGAAGGAAGAAAAATAAATAAATAGTTTATTAAAAAATAAATAAACAAAAAAGGTGTGATCTAGTGTATAATATCATATGTGAACTTGATTAATCTAATGGTTTTCAATGGTTGTTCGAAGTGGTCCACCGGTGAGGGATTTAGTAGAGCCCTCACCCTAGAATCCACCTAGATTTTTACCTCAAAATTGATCCAAACCACATTACAAACACCTTTACTAAGAAGCACAATTTTCTAAGTGGAGAACAAGATATTGTGACAATTGGAATTTCATATGAACATATCTATAAAAAAATACACCATTTATTCAATAAATCTAAAAAGTTATTTTTTGTTTATAATAGTGATCGAAAAATGTATATTGTATGTATGTATAGTTTTTAGCTATGTATACATACAATCATGTCAAGCCGCGCCACAACGCAATAAAATAAATTGAATTCTTAATATAATCTTAAGTTTTAAAAACATCATATAAGTAAGAACATAACTTTTTGTTTAAATATAGCTTTAATGAAAGAATATTTTCCCTTTTCATTAGAGCTCAACATTCTATGCTTCTGTTTTTATAGTTAATAATTTGCTCTGGCTTGCTTTATGTTCTGGGTAAGTTTTTAGGGGAGGGATATTTTGACTCCAAGAGTAAGTTTGTTAACTTACTCTAAATCATGACCTTTAATTCTAATATTGATTAATGGTTTAGATTGATGTATAATAATTGATATGGTAGACTTTAATTTCCATCTCTATTGGAGTCAACACTAATCACTACAAAACAATTAATGTCTTTTAATTGATTGATTTTTTTTTATTCATCTCCCTTTGCTATTTTTCTTACGTTAAAAAAAATCGTAAAAGGGTTATAAACAGAACTTGAAAACCCTGTGATGCCAAAAATGTTTATTAGCAAAAATTGTGAACCTCCATAGCTTTCTTTTCTCTTACAAACACGTCAATCTTAACATATGTTTTATTTTGTATAGTATGTTTCACATTATTCCTTGTTTGTTCAATATCTTTATTTTATTTTTCGACAAATTTGTACAAATAGGTTCTTTGCTTTTCAATTATATGATAATGATTTTGTCAAATAAACAAATAGGTGCAATAATGAATTATGGATGCTATTGATGTGGAAATATCTCATGAAAATATTTCAACGGGATCACCAAATGTTGGCTAGGAATTAAATAGAGAACCTTGTAATGGGATGGAATTCAAAACTTTTGAAACAGTTAAAGAATTTTACAATTCATTTGCTAAAAGTGTTCGTTCTACAAAACCAAAAACATCAATCTTGATATGTTTTAAAAAAATAAATAAAGACAAAATAATAAATATGCAAAAATTTAAATTTTACAATTTTTTTAGCGTAAGAAAAAAAAAACAATGGGAGAAGAATAAAAAAAATATCAATTAATTAAAAGACATTATTTGTTTTGTGGTGATGAGTTTGACTCCAATAGAAATGGAAATTAAAGCCTACCATATCAATTATTAATAATCAATCTAAGTTATTAATCAATATTAGAATTAAATGTCATGATTTGGAGTAAGTTAACAAACTTACTCTTGGAGTCAAAATATCTCTCTCCCCTCAAGTTCCTATAATTAACAAGATATTGCGACAATTGTAATTTCATATGAACATATCTATAAAAAAATACACCATTTATTCAATAAATCTAAAAAGTTATTTTTTGTTTATAATAGTGATCGAAAAATATATATTGTATGTATGTATAGTTTTTGGCTATGCATACATACAATCATGTCAAGCCGCACCACAACACAATATAATAAATTGAATTCTTAATATAATCTTAAGTTTTAAAAACAGCATATAAGTAACAACATAACTTTTTGTTTAAATATAGCTCTAATGAAAGGATATTTTCCCTTTTCATTAGAGCTCGGCATTCTATGCTTCTGTTTTTATAGTTAATAATTTGCTTTGGCTTGCTTTATGTTTTGGGTAAGTTCCTATACTAAAGATTAATTAACAATAAGTGATTTAAATACAAACAAAGAGCAAGTGTTATAGATTAACATAGGTATCTAAATCTAAACGCACATGGTTACATACCTTACTTTCATGCTTGCAATTTTTGTTTTTAGTGTTATTTTAGTAATTGCCAGAGAATTTTCTGGTAAGAAAAATTCCAAACACTGCTTCAAAAAATTTGCTTTATCCCATATGTCTTGTAGTTCTTGTAACATGTCTAGGAATCCTCCTCAAAAATCTCATGCACAAATATTATAATCAAGGTTCCTTAACTTTTGCTGTTCTCCTTTTGTGCTTCCCTTAGATTCTTCTCATTCTTCACTTCGGCTGAGCCAATTTACTCAAATTTATGTCTTTTAATTAATAATTGTGTTGTGAAAGATAAATTTAAATAACCGAGATGGGAAAAAGTTAGTCACCTTTTTAATTTAATTGTAAGATTCCATTCTAGTACGCCTGAAACAGAAAAAATTAGTTAGCCAATGAAGAGCTATGTGGTAAAAAAAACAAACATGGCCTTTGGAGCTTTATGGAATTTTAGTGATATTGTATGACCAAGATATTTTTTTATAAGAGTATGACCAAGATCTTTGGCAAAATAACTTTCAGCTCAATTTTATACTGATAGATTTAACAGCCTATTAATATTTTTTATTTTACCCTATAGGTCCATGACTAAGATTAAAAAAATAAAGTACTATATCAAGCATGTATAGGATCCATGTAAAAGCAGCCTTTTGATATATGCATCCGAAGATAAGACAAAAGTATCTCTCTAATAGAAAAGAAAAGCGTGATAGTATTGTTTTATTTTTTCCTTCAAAAGAAAAAAAGTATTGTTTGATTTTTATTTTTTGAAAGAAAGACAGTATTGTTTGACGATGAGTAGACATTAAAATAATGGGGAGATTTTATATTAGACCGAGTGCAGTCATATATAAATGATTTTCATCTAAAACATAAGACATTAAGTATATATAAATCTTTTAAAATAGGTTAGTTTCATCAAACCGGCCTATCAAAATTCGATACAACAGAGAGACTGGGTTTTAAAGATTGTGTGAGTCCATCTATTCATCATACTTCCCTTCAAGCGGAAGCTCTTACTTACTTGTATCCGAAGACTTATTTTATATTCAAGACAGTCTGAATCGACCGCATGTAGCTCGCATGACTTTTTTTAACCAAAGAGGGTTCAAAGACATCATTGTTAAAAAAAGAAGCTCTTACTTACTTGCATCTGAAGACTTATTTTATATTTGAGATAGTCTGAATCGACCGCATGTAGCTCACCAAACCAAACTCCTGGAAAAATTGGTAAAACCTACAATTATAAAGACTTTTATAATTAAAGAAAAAGTTTTCACAAATGCAAGAGGATCAACACAAATATTGGTTTCTCTAAGTATATGAGAAACTATAAACTTCACAAGTTCAAGGCATGTTTTTATAGTTCATTGCTTCATTTAACACTATTTACTACTCCCTTCGGTCCTTTTTAGAAGAAACAAAAGTATCAAATTTTTTGGTCCTTTTTATAAGAAACTTTGACCAATTTTAAAATATATTGCATGTTGAATTTCATTAGTGCCCTTATTTATTAGGAAAGAGAATACTAAAAGCAAGTAAGTTGGTGTAATCAAGACAATTAATATAGGGGCATTAATGGAATAAATTTAAATTTACATGAGTATTAAATGCAAATAACTATTTTCAAAGTGTTTCCTTGGTCTATGTGATTTATGTGTTTTCTTTCTTGTATAAAAGACCGGAGGGAGTATTAAATAAATGGTTAATATGCTTTTACCCCCTGCCATATGGGTAGAGCTGTCAAAACGGGCGGCCCGGCCCTAACGGGCTTCGGGTTTTATCGGAGCGGGCCAAAAATCCCGGTTGAAAAGCGGGCTTGAAATATGCTACTCGAGCCCGGCCCTACACGGGCCGTGGGCTAAACGGGCCGGCCCGTATTAAAAATTACATTTTTTTTTTATAAAAAAGTACTATAAAATACTCCTATAAATTTTTTTATAAATAATATTTTTAGTATGTTTAAATAATGTCTAGCACAAAAATAAATTGTAAACATTTTTGTACAAACTTCATAAATAAAAACGGCGAGGAAAACAATTTTAAATAAATTAGATACGTTATGGTTATAGATATTTATATATTCGATCTTTAAAATTATAAATAACGAAACAAATAAATATAATTTTATATTACATTTATATTTGTGTTAATTCATTGAATTTTCACTTTTATTTTTTTACTTTATAATCAACTAAGTAAAGAATATTTTGAAAAATATAAATAATTTATAGGATTTTTTTTTGTTATGCGGGCTACCCGCGGCCCATTCGGGCTAGCCCTAATGGGTACCGGGCTTTTTAGGGCCGGGCTAAAAAGCCCTATTCAAATTCGGACTCAATATTTAAGGCCCAAGCCCTATAATTAATCGGGCTAAACGGGTCGGCCCTTACGGCCCGGCCCGTTTTGACAGCTCTAGATAGAAGGCAAATTACCTTCTGATCAACAAGTTCAGAGAAGTTGATTTTATAGACATTTTCTATCCCCTTTCCTTTGAATACTATGGAGTTGTCATCCTTGTTAATTACTGTGCAGTTGGTCTTACCAAACATCACATCATAATCATTGTCACAAAACTGACTTATACTCAGTAGGTTATGTTCAAGACCATAAACCAACCACACATTATTAATAGAGATAGAGGAGTTACCAATAGTTCCTGTACCAATGATCTTGCCAAATTGGTTGCCTCCAAACTTCACATTTCCTCCTTCTTTCATTGTGAGGGTGAGGAACATAGACTTCTCTCATGTCATATGTCTTGAGCAACCGCTGTCTAGGTACCATGGTTATTGCTTTTCCTTTGCTCTTAAACATATCTGCAGTATTGACAATTTCAGATTTAGGTACCCATTGTTTTATGGGTTCTTTGAGTTTAGTACCAGAAGTTTTACTCTTCACTTCTTGTACCTTGTGTTGTGAATTTGATTGCTTCTGATTAACCAACACCTTAGGTTTAACACCTTTTGGTTTTGATTCCCAAGAAGCAACAACTGTTTTGTTCTTCTGAAACTTAGACTTTAAGATACCAGACTCTGGTTTCAACAGACTCTGAGGAACAGGTTCTGATCTCTTCAGAATCTTGATCTTTGAAGTTTTAGAATCAGAGTTTGTCACTACCTTAGGCTTAGAGTTCTTTGGCTTTGAAGTATTCTTAGCCTTAGAACAATAAGCTTCAGGTTCTGACTGAACTACAGTTTCAAACTTAGCACCTTCAGGTACAAAGAAGGTTTTCAACCCTTCCTTGATGCATTCACAACATGCTTTAAGACTGATTTCATTAGGTTTCCCTTTTGAAAATCCAATCACTTTACCATTGTTTCTGTAAATGCAATAAATCATAGAAGCCACTTTGCTTCTGTCAATACCAAACATAATAAAATCTTCAAGAGCAGTTTCATGTTTATTTAAGGATTTACCATTACACTTTTCTTGTAGCTTCTGACAAAGATGCTTGAGTTTTTCTTCATAAGTTTTGCAAATGAAGTCAAACCCTCTAAGTCCTTCTTCAGAGGCTTTTAGATCCAATAGAGTTGATTCTTGTTGTTTCATTAAATCAACATATTTTTCTTTTAAATCTTTTAACTCATTGGTTCTAAGTTCAAAATGTGTAAGGAGCTCTTTAAGAGACTCAATAAGTTTTTCTCTGGGAATTTTAGAGTATACCTCATTTTCATCTTCTGAGTATGAGTCAGGTTCAGCTTCTGATGTCAGTGTAGCTACTAACCTCACATTTACATTTGCTTCATCTCCAGCATCTTCCTTTTCAGACTCAGGTTCACTGTCTAGATCATCCCAGGTTGCCATTAAACTCTTCTTAATCTGCTTCCTGAATTTCCTTGAATTGAAACTTGATTTCTTTAACTTGTCCTTTGATTTCTCCTTCTGAAGATCAGGGCAATCAGCAATGAAATGTCCAGGCTTCTTACAGTTGAAGCATCCCTTCTGATCTTCTTTCTTGGAGCTTTTGTAGCCACCTATCTTACTCGGAAACTTCTTATTCTTCCTTGCCAGATACAAAAGCTTGTTGGAGAGCATAGCCATCTTCTCAGTAGGATCTTCATCAGAATATCCATCAGGTGATTCATCTTCAGATTCAATAACTTTAAGAGCTTTTGATGACTTCCCTTTAGATGGCAGAGCAATAGATTTATTTTTCTTAGCAGGCTCATGTTCATTTAGACCTATTTCATGAACTTTGAGAGAGCTGACAAGATCTTCAACACTTAAAGTGTTTAAATCCTTAGCTTCCTCAATAGAAGCAACTTTAGGTCTCCATCTAGCAGGTAAGCTTCTTAGTATCTTGCTAATATGATCAGAAGCTACATAGCTTTTCTTCAGTATTTGAAGTCCAGAGACCTGAGTTTGAAATCTTGAGTACATTTGCTCAATACTTTCATCATCTTTCATCTTGAACAACTCATACCGATGAACAAGCATAAGAGCTTTTGCTTCTCTAACTTTCTTGCTACCTTCATAGTTTGCACAGAGAGAAGCAAACATTGCCTTTGTAGTGGATTTGTCACTCATTTTCATATACTCTGCTTTAGGTATAGCAATAAAAAGTGATCCTCTGATCGTGTGATGCTTCTTGTAGAGTTTCTTCTGAGCAGGAGTATGTTTCTTTCTATCAATAACAGCTCCTTCTTCATCAAGGACCAAGTCAACCACACCATCTTCAAGAATATCCCATAGTTCTTCATTAAACCCATGACATAACTGTAGAAGTTGGTTTTCCACCAAGAAAACTCTTCAGGATCTCTATTAAACTTAGGAACTTTACCAAAGTCAGCTTTCTTATTACCATAATCATACGGCACAACATTGTTGTTCTGACCAGAACCAGAAGTGGAGTCTTCACAAGACATGTTTTTCTCAGATCTTTTTTCTTTTCGTTTTCTCCTACTGAAGTCACTGATCAGAAGCAGATAGAGTTCAGCTTCTGAGGTGATGTTCAGAATCTAAATGCAACAGATAAAAACAGAGAAAGAGAGAGAAGAAAGACACAAAGCAATTATACAAGTTCCTTCAACAAACCGGAAGTAGTCCTGTCCCCCTTGCACTTCCAAGAAGAGTTCACTAAAATGTAATATCTGATTACAAATGCTCACTGCTAAAACTAGCAAGAGACTTCAAACTACTCAAGCACAACTGCAAGAGATTTCCTATGCTCAAGAACTTAATCAAGAGACTTCTGATGAGTCAATAATAAGTCGATAATTAATTATTTTAATATAATATTTGAGTTTATTTTATTTAGATTTAATATGTTTTTATTTCCTTTTAGAGCTATTTTACTTCAATTGCAAGTTATTTTATTTCAGTAACAAATATTCAAAAGATTGACTCTTGGAGCAAAAGAAAGGAGAATTGGAGTTGATTCATGCCAAAAATATGAAGATCTTATACAAAAATATCTTGTGTAAAGAAATTGAAGATCTTGTACCAAAATATAGCATAGGCGCGCCCCATATTACCCTTTTGCTGCTTTTGCTTCTTCGACAAGCTGCCTATTTTAGTATTTCTGACCTAGAGCCCATCGTTTCTTGTGGAACACTTTAGTGATTTAATTCTAGGGGCTCAAGTCAATGTTAGACTATAAATAGAGCAGCCATCTAGTTTGTAAAATCATCTTTTGTTCTTGGAATTCAATAGTGACAATTGTTTTCTTAATAAAAGTTCTTTCTTTTATTTTCTTGTTATTTTATTTATGTTCTTCTTCTTCTCTTCTATGTCTATGATGGACATGAGTGAATAGACTCTTCTTGTCTTGGGATTTTTGGGTGAGTCTAATGACCTTATCTTAATCAAACCAAGCTTCGAACCCTAATTTTATAGAAATCTACTTTCTAATCTAATTTCACCGTTATTATAATGAATTAACAAATACCAAACTCATAAAGCGACAGCGGAGGGTTAGTACTTGTTAATTCATCATCACAAATATCAAAGCGAAGCATCGAAAGAAGAAGTTTTAATATTGGAACAAGTGAAATTAGACAAGGATTGCGAAACATGAGAATAGTCTAGCAAACCTTGAGACATATAAAGTTTCGTTCTTCAAGGATTCTAATAGCAATCAACCATGAGAATAGGCGTGATTGCTAGAGGAACACGCTCACTGCACCTCGAG
>Ga0228711_1006185_pt1 | contig 17927 bp, 4 predicted proteins | sample MedpolnodulmetaG_2_FD_177996 | JGI IMG/M metagenome (GOLD analysis project Ga0228711, IMG submission 177996) | Root nodule microbial communities from Medicago polymorpha collected in Santa Monica, California, United States - brown nodules | ecosystem: Host-associated > Plants > Roots > Nodule...
TATTATAAAAAAAAAAAAAAAAAAAAAAAAAAAAAAAAAAAAAAAAAACAAAAACAAAAAAAAAAAAAAAAAGAACATAAACATAAACATGAATAAACTAAAACAAATTCATGTTTTTTTTTCATGATTAATTTGCAAAACATAAGGAAAAAAAAGCACTAACCCCATGAGATTAACTCTGAGATTAACCTTAAGTTGAACAAAGAGATCATAAAGTTGACCTAAATCAGCAGCATTGCCATGAGAATAAAGCAAAGTTAATCTTGCATAAGGGTTCTTAAGATAAAAGGCAACTATCTTATTTCCATGTTTTGTGTCAACAAGAAGAACATCCAATGAGTTATCATCAGGATGAGGGATCGGAGACGCGGTGGAAACCACCGTGAGTTTACCGTCATCATTCTTCTTCAGCTGATACGTTGGTGGTGAAGGTGGAAAAAATGCAAATTTTGAAGCTAAAGAAGACACCATGCAACCCATTCATCACACAACACAAAACAAATTCATTTGTTGATTACAAAGACTTAGAGAAAATTTGAAAATGGCCCTTCTGAACCTTATGATATAATAATTTGTGGGTAGGCTTCAAAATTTGAACTTTTTTTGTTGGTTTGTGATGAGAGGTGGTGGAAGTTGCAGGGTACAGTGATGATGAGAATAGGATTTTTTTTGGTTTAGCCCCACTTGAAATTTGCAGAGATTTTCAGAGAGAGAGAGAGGTGTTAATGTTGCAGCAGAAGCTAGTTATGGAAGTATGAAAGTGTAGTACAGTGAGAAGATGTGGAGTGTAGTGATGTCAAGAGAATAGAGAGAGTGAAATTGAAGCTTTCAAAGGGAAGGACAAAGGTTTTTCAATTTTAATTTCATATATGAAAAATATATATTTTTATAGAAAAATGTTTAGATGAGTCGGGTTTCGTGAATTCACTTGGATCAGAGTATACCTCGTGATTTATGTAACGTTAAAAAATAGATTTACAATTAAAAAAATTTGTACTCACGATTTTATAGATGAATCAACTTTTTATTAATTGAGTCGGCCGATATTTGGTTAATATAAAAACTTAGGATTTTATATTTATTTGCATGACTTTATAGTTGTCAGCTACACAGGGAAACAGGTTTTGTTGTATTGCTGCTAACTGACAATTTTTTATTGGAAAATGAATGATTCTTTTCCTAAGAGGTGGTTTATTGAAAATGAGATTTAATTTCAAGTAAGAATATTGCATGTGTTCACATCTAGTAGTTGAGAATATTTTTTGAATAAAATTATCTTTTGTTGAAGCAATAAGAGAAACAAAAATTATAAATATTCAATCTCAAATCTATCTATGTAATTTTTATATGAGCAAATTAAGTAGCTTGTATATCCAATGATTGAATCTCAGTCAGTTCAACAAAGCTAAGTTGTGGAGGAGGTTTGAGATCTACATCACACATTAGAATATTATGGTAGTTTCCTAAAAAAAATATTAATGGTATCCTCACACATACATCTTGTTAAAAAAAAAAAAAATAGGATCTTCACACATCATCTTCTTTAGAATTAAAAGTGTTTATATTTGATTGATAAAGAAAAATTTATTAAAAAAAATCAGGTTATTGCATTGGTCGAGTTACAAAATATTAGGTGTCCCTAGTAAGACTTGGTAATGTCACCATGTTTTGTTGTTAAGATTGCACAAAAGGAACTAATTGCAACACAAGGATATACTTGAGGGACTCATTTGCACAACTTAAATATAGGGGACTGTAATTATACATTTGTAATAATACTCAAAAAAACTAAAAGTACAGTTATACATCTTATTTTGAAGAATAAAGAAAGAAATTTTAACCATAAATTAATATTTAAAAAATATTAACAATTTGTTTTTTGATAAATGAAGCATCTCTACATGTAATTGCAAAAACTAAACTAACGAATCACGTATGATCAATGAGTAACAGGATTTACCCTCAAGAATTTTGACATTGTCCACCCACATGGTTGAATTTGAATCCAAAATATCTACTCTTTCCGGTTTCAAATATAAAAAAAAATTATTTTTTTAGGTTCATTGAATAATTAATGTATCTGTTTTACAATGTAGACCAGATACATTAACTATTCAATGAACCTAAAAAAATAATCTTTTCTTATATTTGAGACCGGTGGAAGTAGTTAAGTTTGAAAAGATCTAAATCATTTCATGAAAATGTCATCGGATTCACAATTTGTTATTTATTTGTATGGAGTATTAATAATCAGAATTAATAGTTGAAATTTTATTTTCTTTTTACTTTTTTTTAAACAACCCGTGCAAATATTATTGTTATTATCATATTAATTATTATTATTTGGGAAAGTTATTATCATATTAGTATTAATATCTTATTATTATTGTTATTATCATTATAATAATATATTAAGAAAGATCATGTATGTTGATCGGGAATCGGGATATTAGTTGAAGAAGTAAAAAAACCAAATTTTAAGTAAAAAATAACACTTTTTATACTTTTAATGAATTGATTACACAAATTTCAATACAATACTATTAATATTTGATTTCTTAATCGGTGTCCAGAAAGATTAGTTAGCAGTTCTCTATAAGAATTAGTGTCCTGTTATTTTCTGATCACTTTAGCTTGCAAGTGTGATTCATGCGTGTGCAACTTGATCGATCTGGCTACTAATAGTGTAAAGTAACTGAACTTTTATCGAATAATGCCAATTATATAGTAACGTTTCTTTGAAACTTTAAGATAGCGTGCTGTAGTGTTCAAAGTTTTGATAAGGAGTCATTTCATAATTTGCATTGGCATGAGAACCTTACAGTAAAAGATTTTTAAGGTCTAGTAGTTGTTAATTTGATATATGAATCTTCATCTCTAAGATGTCCTTAATGTCAATTTTGATGGCTTTGTATGATTAATTATCGATATGATCAGAAACATAATCATGCTTTAGGGAATAATTCTTGATCAAAAGGAAAAAAAGTTTGCGGATAATGCGTTTGCAAGGGAGATAAAGTAATATTTTCATCATTAATAAGGCCAAAATTGTCCTCCAGGTGGTGATAATTAGGTGAAAAAAAACTACTTGGAGTTTCTATTATCTTAAATTTTTTGTTTTTTTCTATGTAAAGAGGGGGAAATTGTGATTGGTAAAATAAAAAGATCGTGAAAGGAAATTGAGTGTGACACAATGGACAATGACTAGAGTTACTTGTTCAATGCAAATAGTTAAAGGGGAAAAAACAAAAAATATATATTGAAAGAAACTTTGTTTTAGTATACAAGAAAACAATAATTTTAGATTTGCAAAATGATTTTTTCCGAAGAGATTTGTAAATTCTACATTAATTTTCTTGATAAATCCCCTTGCCATTTTGCACATTAATATTATAAGTAAATCATGTATATATTAATGTATCTTACACACGATAACATCTGAATGAGATGATGAAAAATATTTTTTTCGATTTAACTAGAGGGTATCTGATTTAAAACAAAAATAAATAAATTTATACTCCTTTTTATTTCAAACAAAAATAACTAATGTTACTCTTTAAAATGAAATTAAAAAAACATCTTTAATAGAGAGAAAATAACGAACTCAAAGTTGGTTTCATAAGTGGTCTTTGTAATGTCACGTCACCCTTAATCAATCCAAACATATTTAGTTTAATGGTGAAAATTTAAGCAGTTTTCGAGGAACCAACACTTTTATAATTTTAATAGCCTTTGGAGACTAATCACGAAATTTTTGCATGAATTGGCTAAAATCCTTGTTGTCGAAACAAAAGATAAACACCTTAACATCATCCATAGGAACAAAATGGAGCTCATCAAAACTTGCGTCCAACTCTTCCCAACAACTCTTTATGTGCTCACTCCATGTCTTTTTTAGCATAGTTAAACTTCAAACCCTTCCACCTCGAATGAGCGAGCATTCTCACAATGCCTTACACCCTCATCGCTCCTTTCATCCCCTTTTAACACACACTCCTTCCTCCTAGCCACCGTCTCTGCATAAAATTTCCTCACTTCCCTGATGAACCTCAAAACTGACCCACTCTATCTCCTTTTCAAACACATCTGGCTCTCACTCACCTCACTTTCCACCCTTACTGTTTTGACTTCTTCCTACCTCTCCCTTTCCACCTTACGTCCGTCCCCCCCTCTGACAACCCCCTCTTAGATTTCCTCCAAACCAATCAAAACGAACAAACAAGGTTTGCCCTTATACGAAGGTCACCATACCACACATTATTTTAGGCTTGCACCAACTTTGAAGCATCACAAACATTGTGAAACCTTATGAAGCTATATAGCTTACCCCGAACATTCCTCTTGTGTGAAAGAAACAAATTTGTCAACATCGCACAAACTCCATATCCTTTTCGTATCACAACGCATGGTATCTGATGTCGCACACTCTCCATAAACCATTCGCCCCTATCCTCCTTACTATATCTCACATCGAGTGAAAACAAACCTTCTTTGCCCATATGTCCTCACCGTCAGTGTTAAAGATGGCCGACACGGTTGCCCTATTTTAAAACTAGAGTTACCCCCCTCATTTTTTTTATATCTATAGTGTTTTAATTGCTAAATAGAGAGAATCATATAAAAATTTGTAAAACATAGTAGTCTAATGAGAATTTATTTACTGTTTGATTAGAATAAAATTTGCTTAGCAGATTTGGATTGGGTAGGTTTTTTATTGGTGAAAGGGGTGTGTGTTTTTTTTTTTGGGGGGTTGCATTGTTGATAATAATATGCATAAATATCTGTATAGGGTTTTAGGTTAATATTTAAAGTAAAATATTCATTTTTTAATATTTTTAGGACTTATTCCTTGTTTCAAGAATATCTTAATTAAAACGTGTTTTTAAAATACAATGTAACTTTTATGATTTCAACACAATATAGTGAATCCGAGTAACAAATGAGCCCAACAATGTTCATCTCCTTGGCCAACAAAAGGCCCTGGTAAATACCGAATAATTCAACCTAAAAAAATATCAGAAGAATCTTGGATGAATCCGAAAAAAAAAAAACTGATAGATAGGAACCAACATTGTTTCGCAAGACACTGTCGTATCCAGTTCGGATAGGGGAGCCTAGACAGCTTTCATCAATGTTGAGAATGACGATGGAATGATTGTTATTATTTCACTTAATTTGTCTATCAGCTAATGTGTTGTTCGTAATTGAAGGGAAGCAAATGGAGAAGGTTTCAACCATGCTCTGGACGTTTAAGGAGATACGGTTGATGTGCCAATTTTCATTATTCAAGCACATAAGATTTCTATGACGCCAAGTGCACCAAACACTAGCAACAAAGATGAAGGATTGGGATCCCTTAGTGTCAGCCTTAATCTAATCGTCTTCAGTCATGTTATAGTAGAAATCTGAGTGAGTGAAACCAACATACTGCTAAATGTTTCTAGAATAATTGCAATCTAGCACGCAATGAAGAAAGGTTTCTTCATAGAGCCCACAACACACACAAGTGAAAGACGACGGGATATTTCTATGATTAAGCATGGAGAGAGTCACACACCGAATTGTTTCAAGCCAACCAAATAAAGAATTTTATGAAGTTTCCCAAATCCAAGACTAAAGCTTGTTTGTTTTCACGACAAAATTTTTCTAGACGCACATTTGGTTAGAAGCTCCAATTGGTAGCTTCCTTATTTCAACGTTGAGATTGCATTGGGAATTAATAAACCTTGCCAAATCGCTAAACCAATTAAACATACTATAAAAGAGATTCATATTTGGAGCTGCTACCGGTTTCATCCGAGATCACAGAGATTATTGAGCAAAGAAATGTAACTTCTTATGATGTTGTATTTTTTTTTTTAACAGAATTATATTTTGTTGTCATTTTTTTGATACTGCTCTGTTGTTGTACTTCACTTTTTTTTACTGATTACTTAATTTATGTTGCTCTATTTTCTTCACTTGTGGTATTGGTATCCATTATCTCCTATGATTGCCAAATCATTTCATGAACGTGATAAGACAATAATTTCTTCATTTATTAAATTAATGGTGATACATCAGTAAGGACATGTATATATACAATAATTTTATTTTTCCTTACAAAACACAATCTTATTTTATACTTGCGTGTGTATAAATTTAGAGAAATAGTATTTTAATTGCTTTGGTCTAGTGGCATTGGCTTGGGATCTGGGAGTATGCTCCTCCTCGAGGTCTCAGGTTCGATTCTCTCCAGTGCCAATTTAGATGGGTTAATTTATCTCGTTATTGGGCCTTTGTCTCTCTTTTGTAGCAAAAATAAATAAATTTCCCTCACTATTTTATGTTACAATTTTTTTAAAAAAACATTTAACATTTTAAGAAATTTTTAAGATGTCAAAACATTATTTTATTGTTTTTGAAAATGTATTCTCTCAAGAGTTGACTGACTCAACTTATTTGAATTAAGGGAAAGAGTTTAAAAAATAGTTTTTTATTTAATAAAATAAGATTTTTGGTTCATTTTTTTCCCACGTCAAAATTTTATGATTTGCAGCAACTTTCATTAATACACAAACATGATCATTTATGGTTTTGCCAATTATAAACATAGAGACCCAATTACCTGAAAAAAGTTTGCCTCATTCATAATCAAAACAGACACAAAAGTTACAAAGAAACAATGTCTCTAACATATGTAATTAAACAATAACCAATAAATTGTGATGGCTGACATATAGGGGGTACTATGTATGAAAATTCAGTCCAAAATTGGAAGCATATATAGGACAAAAACTGGTTTCTATGAATATGATGTGTGGGACGAAAATAACTTTGACAGCTACAATAATACGGGAAAGGCAAGGCACGTGTGGCAGTAAGATCAGTGAGGACATGTAGGCACACAAGGTAACAACTCATCATCTAGCTAGATCACAGTGAAAAATAAGAGAATCAGAATATTCTACCTACAATTCATTTTTGAGTTTTCAAATTTTAGCTTCTGTTGTGTATATACAAGATAAATGATTTATGAACAACTAAATCGTACAATGGACAAATGTTTACTATTTTTTAACCGATTTCGAGTTGCATGCACTCACAATTGTCTAAATTTTGGTTGTAGATATAACACACCTCTCTATTAAGATAGTCATGTAACTTCTATTAATGCTCGATATGGTTAAATATAAGTTGTAAAACTAGCTTATTAGCTAATGTAGGGCTCTGTCTACCGTGAGAGACCTTAATAGGTTTCGTACGGGTGCGCAACTGAGATAATCTTTTTTTAACCGTTAGATAACAAAGACATAAGGATCAGTACCAAACACTTTTTTTAATTCATTCTCCCTTTCCAAATTCTCTCTCTTCTCTCTACCCAGACGGCCAAATCTGAAAATACCAGAGATTGAAGAAGCTTACAATGCTGATACAAGAGGACGCGGTGGATAGGGGACAGCCACCACAACAAGAATATGCACCAAAGAGAGTGTTCGGGAAGAAGAGCGTTGAACTAGAAGGATCCACTCTTTATTTTTTGAAAGACTTAAATATCTTGTTGTGATTTTATGGGTTTTGACGTTTTGTTTTGTTCCAGAATTGTCTTCAATGGGTATATCAAATTTCGGTTTATTCTTTGTTAGATCCAAATTTTATTTACCTTTAATGGATATGAAATTTATATCTTCTATTTATTGGGTTTGTCTAAAAAAAAACTCATAGTAGATAATATATACAAACTTAAGTACCATTCTTTTCTAAATTTATTCTAAATTTGAGAAATAATTTTTGAGAGACACATAAACATTCTACCTTGAGAATGGTGAAAGGAAAATGGGTATTTGCATGGCTGAGAAATCTGCATCAAAGAGTTTTGATTTTATGAGGAAAAAGTAAGGAGTAGAGAGTGAATTGCTAGATGAAGAACAAATGGAGAGTAATTTGAGAGGTTACGTCTTCATTGATTTTGTTTTTTTTTTTAAGGGTTGTCCTTCATTGATGGAAAGCTTATGAGAAGGATGTGTTAAGGAAAATAATCGTGTGTGTTTAAATTATGGTGTGCTTGATACATCTAACAGATTTAAAAGGTCATGCATGGTAGGAGACCTATGAAGGTCTCTCACCGTAGACAGCGCCCTAATGTAGTTGAAAATTTAGTTGTTAGCTTATAATTAAAAAGTTAAGTAGTGATAACAATCATTGATGAATGAATAAGTGACTGATATCACGTGAACATGCATAATAAATCACGAGTGTTTTGAAGTATCAATAGTTTATTATTTCATTTAATCGGCAATTCACCCTAATTTTTATGAGTGATTATGTTTGGACACACTTATTATAAAAAATAAAATGTTTGAACACACTTGACACTACAATACAATACATCATTTTATTTTTACGTCTTTCTTCACGTCAATTTTTTTGGTTAAATAATTTAGTGAATAAATAGGAAGTCCAAAGTTTAAACCCGGACGCTGCATATAAATAAGAGTCTTCGAACTTCGGACTTCATATATATATATATATATATATTTGGTCCAGTAGCTTAATGGCTGGAACTCATACCATTAAACGTGGGATGTCTAGGGTTCGAACCTCAACCCCGGCATAAATTATGCAATGTCTTTACCAACTGAGATAAGCTTATGGAGACTATATTTATTCATCTATTAAGATGTATAACGAATGTTAAAGACCGCACTGCCTGACTAAAGATATTGGATAGTTTTTTTTTAGAAAAAGGAAAAGAGTATGCTTATAGCATTTCATTAATAATAAGAGAGTTTATACAACGAGATACATGATAATAAATATTGGGAATAGCTGATAATGTGACAGCCCCAGCAAGGATGTGAGCTACCTCATTTGCTTGACTCCTGTTAAACTCGACCTTAGAGTTTGAGAAGTGTGTGTTGAAGAGACTCTGGCATGCTGAAATCACTTGGCCAAATTCTGTAACATCAATTTGACGATGGTTAAAGGCATCTGTTGTAATCTTTGAATCCAAGGTGAAATCGAGGTTGTCAAATTGCATGTCACTTAGCCATTGTAAGGCGTGGAATAAGCCTAAAGCTTCTCCTACGGCAACAGAACACATAGGAGAGATAGATACAGTTTTAGCCAGCACAAAGGTCCCTTCATTATCATAGATACATATGCCAAATACCTGTTCTGTATAACTGATCCGAAAAGATATTGGATAGTTTTGTTGCGTCTATGACACATTCATGATATTGTTCTATTTAGTGGATGGCTATTTTTCACAAAATCAATTTTAAATAAAGCGACAAATATATCAAACTTAAATCAATGTAAATAACTTCCACACAAGTTGCCTCTAAAATCGTCTTATATGTGATAATTAGTGCGACAATTCTTAGATCATGTAGGGTCTTTGAGAAACACCTCAATTATCATTTGTTATGGACAAATAGATTCTGATAAGAGCTTATCATTTCATTCGTATTTATAACCAATCTTTGATTTGGTTTATTTACATATATTCTGATTTGATTTGTTCCATTGTACATAGACAGACAAAGATTATTAATCAATGGTTTTTGCCCCCTTAGCACAAGGGTCCATCTTGATACTATATCTGATCCTTATATCAAGATTTTTTCCACACATAACAACAATTTGTGACTCTATTTTTTTTTTTCTTCTCTTGCTCCTGCCAATTTTCACCGTAGATGTGGCTGGGGTGGAAATAGGTGAGGTTGGGTCGGACTTTATAAGATCTAAGTTTGACATACTTCAAAAATAATAGGCTTAAGTCTGACCTATTGTCCATCACATGCTCATTTTTAAGGTCTGGTCTGACCTTTTTAAAGGTCTAATGAAGTTTGAAAGCCTATTTAAAAGCTTACTTTACACTAAGGTCTAACAACACCTATAAACCTACTACTAAATAAGTCTAAACTTATGAAGGCCTAAAACACACGAATAGGTCTGCTACTAAATAACGAAATCTTACGAAAGTCTAATCACACCAATATATCTGCTACTAAATAACTAAATCATATGAAAAGTTTGAGTTTATGAAGAAAAAAAACTTCTACAATATCAATAATAGAAGATATATTATATATAAAAAGCTTAATAGGCCGGTCTGACGAACTTAATAGAGTTTTTTTGTAAGCCTTAGTCTGACCTATTTAAGTAAATATGCTTTATAAAAAGGTTAAGCTTGATCTTTTTATTAAACGAGCTGGACTAAGTTAGACTTTAAATAGATTAGACCGTAAACCCTAGTCCAACGGTATCACATGTCTCCCACCCTTAGATGTGGCATGAAAGTGAAGCATTGATGGATAATGGTGTGTGTAATTCAAACTCTATTGATCGGTTGCATATAGATATTTTTGAAGGTGAACTCTGATTTGTTTTGTTGGACATGAATGATAGTCAACATTCAATCATTTATGTTATGTCATTTATTGTATATTTAATTAGTATTTTAAAATGGATTTTAACTTTGAATTAATTTTATCTTTAGGGTACTAGAACTCAATAAAATTTGAAGCTAACACAAATTTTTTATTTTTGACAAAAGGGTACCACAAAATTTATCTTTTTTTTTTAAAATTATGTAATTTATATGCATTAAAGGTGTAAGGCTTATTATACCACGAATCAATCATAATATTTCAATCGTTAATTTTTTTTTTTTAACTTTCATCATATCAAACTTAATAGTCATGCAAATAATGGTTCTGTGATTGATTAACAATACAAAAAAAAAAAACCTTGAAAAAAACAATACAAAAAATTTACACTTTCGGTGAAACCAATATCATTTTATTCTTTATCTTTCTTTCCGATTATTTGCTATATTGATCTAGGGCACAAGTTCTCACATATATGTATGAGTAATGATATTTGAACAACTATTTGATGACAACTTTTGTGATAACCTACCTTTTCTCTCTTCTTATTGGTCAAAAATAATAGAGAGAAAAAGGAAGAGAGAGAATAAAAACATAATGTGAGTATGAAAGAGAAAGTTGTACAAAAGTTGTCATAAAATGGATGTACAAATATCATTTCTCTATATATAAACTACTTGTTTCCTCTCAAAAAAAAAGTATAGACTACTTGTAAAATAGGAAATGAGTTTTTAGCAAGATAACCAACCTTCTTTGCTTATTGCATAGAAATGTTGATAGCTTGTATATTGATGTAGCATGTATCATTTGAGAATTGACTTTACAAAACGAATGAGAATAGATGCGATTCATTCTGCTACTAATGGTGAAGATGGGACAACTCAATAGTATCGTCTCTTCCCTTAGAGTTTGTACATTTAATGGTTACTGTCCCTACTTATTTCAACCCCCTCTCACCATACTCCAAGTGTATAGATGGGTATATTTTGAGATCAAGTTGATTTTTTTTTGGATAAAAACAAAAGATGATTTATTTTATTTTATTATGATCTACAGATCAACCAGTTTAACTTGTAGACAAACGTAGACCAAATTCTAATCAACATATCACAACTCGATATATGTACAGACAGATTAGTCTGGTCCGTTTAACGTACATGTTTATGTGAAAATGGCCAATAACATACCTAGAACTTTTCTCATATTTTTCACATATAAAATGTAAAATTTGGATTCTATAATCAATTTAAAAAGTTCATACATTTTTTTTTGTTTCAAAAAGTCCAACATTTTATATCCTATGGTTCTTTAACTTGAGGGAAATCAATTTGAAATACTATTGTGAACTGATGTAAAGAGTCTAGTGATGGGAAGTTATTCCTACCCTTTTTGACTGATTCCATTTTATTTTGCTTAACCACCTTTTCATACAGGTTAATAGTACCAAATCTAAAAGTAACTTATTTTAAGGAGATACCATTTTTTCTTCCCTAAAAGCATTCGACAATCGTTGTACTTCAAATTGATAAGTTACAGTAATTCATTGTTTATGGGCACATAACTTTCCTTAATTTTGTCTTTCATTCAATAACTTTGCTTAATTTTCCCCATTCCATTATACCTTTTTTATTCGTTTGAGATCAACACAATTATGGGGGTTTCACATGTCATTTTTTTTCCATTCCTTTATACTATTATTCCTAATTTTCAAAATAGATCCTCGCAATTATAAGTTTTCCTTACGATGCCACCTAGAAATATCGTAAAAGGAACACTTATAATTAGATGAGTAAAAAATTATGCGATAAAATTAATTTTTAATCTAATTATTTTGCAAAATTGATTTTAATTAAAAATGAGTTTAATGTAATTATTTAGGTTTGAATATTTTTATGTAAAAGTTAAATGAACAATTAATTCAATGCTAACAATCAATTGTAGAGAAAAAACGTCTCCATAAATTTAAAAGACATTACATAATGAGCAATGCTCAGCAGAACGGATAAATGGAAGACGGATTTTAACGAATATGTTAATGGATTGTTTTTAACCACATCAACCATGTATTCCATTAAGCAGCACTGTTGTATGATTATTATTTTTTATTAAAAATTAATATTAACCAGTCACCCCCATGTATTGGGGAAAGTGAGACTTTTATAATAATTGTAATATTAGTTAAGAAAACTATTATTCGTCAAATTTCGTACTCAATCTTCCGTACTAAATAGCAGCGCTGTTACATAATATACACAGGGTGAAAGTTCGAACCTAAACAAAAAAATAAAATAATTGTAGTCATTAAGCCAAAATTTTGTAGCTTCAAGATAAGAGTAGTTTGTGTTTGATTTCAGGTTAGGAGAATTAAAAATGATTAGCAACGCCTAAAATTAATAACATTGACATGTTTAAGTGTTGTGGATTAGAGTTGGATTTGCTTTAATTCTTTTTGAATCTATGATTTGTATGTTTTTACTCTATATAAATTTTACACTCAAATTTATTTTTCTTTTACGTGAATGTTAATAAACATAAACCCTTGAAAATTGAAAATTTTAAAGATTGGAGGATGTTAACCAGTGCGTCTGGGGTATTGGTTAAGCAATCAAATGAAATAAGATTTTAGTAAAAAATTGTGTAATAATTAGTTGGTCAAAAGTAACTGTTTATATTTCTAAGACAGTTTTTCCATTTTGGGATTCCTTAACCAGTACCCCGAGGACACTCGTTAACAAGACCCTTAAAGAATCAATTTATATATGACCAAAGACACATTTATATCTAGATGTCAAATCAAAAGATACAATAGAAGCACAAGACATGATTGCCCCGTTGCTTCTATTGTCGTTTTCAAAGATAATTTTTAGCCACCATATAACCAAACACACACTTAAATCTATACTCAAAATTAATTATATGCCTCTAAAAATCAATTTTACCTCTTTCAAAAGTATTACCAAAAAAATATTAATTTGCTTGTATTTAAATATGAAAATGTTAGTGGCGGATCCCTATTAAGTCTCGGGTGGACCACAGTCCACCTGATCAAAAAATTTTAACTTTTTTATAGGGAAATTGCTAAATTATCCTTAACTTCTAAATATAATTACCTTGCGGCCCAACCTCCTCTTCATCTTAATACACTTTACTCTCGCACTTTCAAGTCGCTCGAAACATTCGGATAATTATTTGGAATTTTTAAAGTATGTAATTTGATTTTTTTGATAATCAACTTTATGTTTAATGTTTATTAAAACTTAAATTTAAAGTGTGTGTGTTATAATTTATTTTTGTGGTCCATTCGAATTTCTTTTTGGCTCCTCTGCGGCTAATAAGTGTCTTTAGGCATTGTCTAAAACACTAAAAATCGTAACTTTTGCATACAAAATAATATAATTATTAGTTTAACAAATATTTGACTTGTATTAACAAAATAAAATTAGCTATATATGAGTTTTGTTAACGAGTTTCTCTAGGGCTCTCTTTAACATACTAAATTAAGTAATTATTCTTTAAAAATGTTAAAGTTTTCAATTTCCAATGCACTGTTACATAAACTTTCGTAAAAAATTACTCATTTAAAGTCCTTAACTAGTGCTCCGGACACTGGTTAACATTTTTCCTTATATATTCTTTAAGCAATGGACCGGTTAGCACGATGAGTAAGGACTAACTCTGCTGTGTATTGGCCACTGTGTTAATAAGTTAGATAGGAGTATATTATAGTTTTGTTCATATTTCGATTTTGCTCGTGTCACTGTATTGGGTCCTTCTGAAAGGAAAAATAATATTCATTGGCTCCTTAAAGGAACATGCACACTCCTCAGAAAGATTTGGTAACCTCCGTTGGTCATTGCAAGCAATAAAATATAAATTTTACCACTACGTGAGAATGTGACATTATTCGTGACCCTCGTGCATGCAATCTTAAACTATTCATTTTAGTATTACTCAAAACTCTAAATAATCACATCATCCTAAACTTCATTATAGTTAAGCAGTGTCGTAACGCTACCTACTCTACTCCCCTAAGATCCCATGGGGACCAGATCACAGTCAATTATGTTTTCTTAAAGAACGAAATAATTATTTGACTTTTTTTCTCTATGAGAGAGACCATTAGATCGTATTACATTCGAACACAACGATTAAAATTCAGAAAAATGTCAACAATTGTTCTTAAAGCCCTTGTTAACATGACTCACACTGAGGATCGTGAAAAATACAATGTCGGTGGAGAGTTTGTAACATGCAATCTAGTTAATAATCTAGTTTGTCCACCTAAAAATGCGTGAAGTCTTAATTTCTCACACTCTAATCCTAAGGTGATTGAAGAAGGAGACCATAGAAACACAAGACATTTTTTTTAAGATGTCAAAATGAAATATTTTATTACCACACATATTCTACCTAGCACATAACGTACCCGAGTAGAATGTAAAAGTTACAATATGAAACAATAGTTTAAATCCAAAAAGAATGAAAAAGAAAGCAGGAATTAGCCAAAACCTAAACATATAAGAGGGTTAAACCACCGATTATGATAATCAAAAGTAAAATTTAACTTTTTTGTCTTCGATTACCTAAAAGAAAGTTGCTTAATGTTATATATGAAAGTTGAAGTAGAAGCACAAGGTATGCATCCAAAGCTCAAAACAAATAATTTTATTCGACTTTGAAGCATAAATAATACATGCAAATATTTAGTTACCGTGTTATTTTTTATTTTTTTTAACATTGAATTAATAATGAAAAGCATAACTTGTCTTCTTCAGAAAATAGAAAAGGACAAAATTAAATTCTAAGTCACTTGATTTATCACTATCTATCTAGAAAATGTACTGTTAATTAAAACGAATATAAATGAAAAAAATGTTGTATTATTATATCTTTGAACATGTCATTATCTAATTCTGGCCAATCTTGTTATGTGCAGAGGTAAATAAAAAGAAACAATACAAAAACACAATAAAACAATGGGGTGGTACCATTTTCACGGGACCTTTCTCGTGTATCGTAAAGGAAAATAGAAGCAAAATAGAAAGATATTGGCCTTATTGAACATCATAGGGCTGTATTGGTTTCAACTATTTTAACACAAATTTTTAGCTGTGGGGTATTGATGGGACTACCATATACCATACGTAGAAAAATGACTGTGACTTAAACTGGGCCAAACCTAGAAACATAAAATTGACAAGGGATACATGTTATCTTAACTTGTACTATCAAGTTGGTTGATTTGTCATCTCTAATCTATAGAATGATTTAGGTAAATTTTAGTAAATTAAACAAAATGCAAACGAGTGTTCGGGACGCTCTTTAAGCACCTTAAATAGTAAATTCTTATGAAAACTTGATTGATGACCCGTGCGTCGCATGAGTCTTATGAGCTGAAATATATTTGCTAATAGTAAAATGCAATGAATACTCGAAGAAAAAAAATTGCTAATAGTGAAATATATTTGCCAATAAAAAACTCTGAAAAAATTATTTTTTAATAGCTGAAATATATTTGCTAATAATGCAATTGATAACATAATATAAAATCATTTTGATTAACCACCTAAATGATTGTTTTTAAAAGCATGTTTGATTGCAATAGATTTTCAATTTAGTTTGTTGTTATTGAATGACATATGGCAGTATGACAATGGTTCATGTAGCAGCCACTGTTTTGTTCATTTTTTTGTTTGGAAATTGAACAAAAATCAATTTTATGTGATAGACATTTAAAACATTGAGCCCTGCGTTGGATTATAATTTTCAAAATCGTGAGCCACACAATCATGGATAATTTGAAATTTAAAATGAAAAGAATTAAAAGGTTAATGTGTCATGGTTAACAACAAACTTTAGTTAATGCCACCGAATTAATAAGGCTGGATTAAAAAAAAATTGAAATTCAAATTGGCATGAATTTGGGAGGGAAATATGTTAGGGTTAACATGTTTAGAGTTAATGCAGCATAATTAGAGGGAAATTATTAGGTTTAGGTGTTGCTTGACCTAATAACTTTTAAGAATAAGGGATAATGGATTTGTGTATTCAGTGCATTAAAATTGACTTGTTTGACTTTTTTAAAAAATAATTTCTTAATTTAGAATCCTTAAAGAGTATCCTATGAACACTCGACCGTTATAATAATCATTGCGATATACATAACCGAGGAACATGTCATTATCATTTTGCATGAAATTTTTCTTTTATGTTATTTTTCTCAAATAGTTGAATATTGAAGGGTACGTTATCATATTTATTAAAATAAATTTTGAAAGAACATTAAAAATTTTGATGGTAGACATGTCACGGATTGAACAAGTACACACGAATCTACAGCAATATAACTTAAGGAAACCCTTCACTTTTTCACCAACATAACCAGGCAGGTCCCCAAAATTCAATAATGGCAGAGCAGCAATTGTTTGCATTGGCAGCATCACTGTAGGGGCAATTTATAGGACAATTGTCCTTGAATCGTATGGTACATTATGGTGGTTCTGGTTCTATTGACTAGTAGCTTCATTGAGCAGTAATAACACATTTAAGGCCATTTTTATTTTGAATATTTGCCCTTTTACTATTTGTAAGTTGTATATTGCATACGGTAGAATACGGGCTAAATCACATTAGGACGCCACATTATTTACCAAAATCCAATTAAATACTGTGCCAAGGTTTTATGGTCAGAGACATATCCTTTATGACATCCACCTAATGACCTAAAGATATATTTAGGCAATGGTTCATTTAAGACATCTTAAAATTGTTCACTTGACTAGAAAAAGTCAATCCAGAGTTACAACCCGACCATATTTTTCATAAAAAAAGTTGATCATGAGTTATGTAGCAATCATGAGGGAAATTGAGATGTCTATTGAATAACCTTCTATTTAGATTGTTATTTGAGGCAAAATAAATGAAAATTGTTGTATGCACTTCAAACAAGGCTGAAACACACCAGAAAAAGACGTAAATGCCCATCGACAATTAACTGCCGCCGGTTAATATCCATCAGCAGTTAACTGCCGTCGGTTATATTAGTAAATTGCTAACATTTCCTAGCATTGAGTGAAGTGTGAACATCATTCTTTGAAATAAATAGTCATACGCTCATCTTATATCAAGCAATAAGAACTGAATTTTTTTGTGAAAACATGGTTGGTTCAATATCCTTGATATTGTTCCAGACACTCACGATTCTACTTGGTTAAGAATGGAAATAGTTCATGCCTAATAAGGCTCATATTAAAAAAAATAAAATAAAATTAAGACTCAGTGTAGCTAGAGAAATCAAGTTTTAGATTACTGAAAGGAAAGAGAGAAAAAAAAACAACTTTTAAACCTACCTACAGTTATCTGGTCTGGTCTGTGTGTTAAATTTTATTGCAATAATATATACTAAAATCATATAGCTAAAAAATTGTATACTTCTAAAACTGTCGAGTTTGACATATTTCCACCCTTACATATACCTATCATCAATGCAAATAAACATTAACTTGAACAGAAGCAACAAAGTAAAAAAAAAAAAAAAAAAAAAAATTTTATTAA
>Ga0228711_1006188_pt1 | contig 17923 bp, 4 predicted proteins | sample MedpolnodulmetaG_2_FD_177996 | JGI IMG/M metagenome (GOLD analysis project Ga0228711, IMG submission 177996) | Root nodule microbial communities from Medicago polymorpha collected in Santa Monica, California, United States - brown nodules | ecosystem: Host-associated > Plants > Roots > Nodule...
AGTTTGTTTCAGATAGATCCTTTAAGTTTCTAAGGTTTCAGATAGGTCCTTTAAGTTTCGAGTTTGTTTCGGATCGGTCCTTTAAGTTTATAAGGTTTCAGATAGGTCCTTTAAGTTTCGAGTTTGTATAGATCCTTTCTATCAACCTCCGTTAAGCCAAAGTTAAAGGACCTATCTGACACAAACTCGAAATTTAAAGGATCTATCTGAAACCTTATAAACTTAAAGGACCTATCCGAAACAAACTCGAAACTTAAAGGATCTATCTGAAACCTTAGAAACTTAAAGGACCTATGTGGAACAAACGTAAAATTTAAAGAACCCAGCGAGGCATTTGATCTATCTTTTAAAGAGTGTTCCGGGAGCATGATCGGAGGGAAAAAAAATTGAACAACGGAGGAAAAAAAAATTAATGTGCACACTTGTAAATAAACGTATTCTAACACCAAACAAACCTATGTATGCTTGCGCGTTGAGTCCTCCTAATTAACGACCTCTCATTTTCATAGTCCCTGCTAGCTACTGCTTGCTTTCACAAGTCACAACTATAAGCTCCTTCCTCCAATCCTCCCTCCCTCCAACTCCACTTTCTTCTTTCTTTTCTATCACCACATCAATTCCATCCACATCACACTCCCAACCAAAATTCTCATTTGAAAATTCATCTTTAATTACAAGACTCTTCTCACTTTTTGTGATCACCCACAAACAGTACTATCAATCAACTAACCTTTGACATGTTTTGGATATGAAAGAAAATTCCAAAACAAGGAAAGAGCCTCCTCTATGCAGATTTCCTTTTCACAACTCACTATCATTTGTTTCTACATTTGATAAATGCTAGAGGACCTAAACTTTGGGGGAAAAAAATTTATAAAAAAATGAAAAGGGATAAGCTTCTAGTTTTTACACTTATTATTAGTCATTAACCTATTCTACTTAGACTTGTAGGTTTCCCTTTGTTTAATTACCTCTTACGTGTAGTTGATCAGATTATAATCCCTTCCACATTTTTTTGAGATATTAATTTGGCCTCAATAATTATAATATTATTGGTTTCTGTTTTTGATGTTTGTTTTGTTCTACATTCTACGTGTTAAATTTATCCATCGTTTGCATTATATGATTAAGGCATGTCAAAGGTTTGGTGAAGCTTATTCTGTTCATGGGAGCTTGTAAACAGGGATGAATATAAATTATTAACTGATTTTTGTTTTATTTGAAATTTGAAACAAATAAAAATTGTATTTTCTCTTAATAAGTACAAGGTAAAAATGTTGCAGACATTTAATATGCTAGTAAGCATATTCAAATAGAATTCTACTTCTCTACATTGTATGTGTGTTCAAGTGAAGTGCTTAAATATTTGTAATCAACCAAATATTTTCCGGTAGTCATGGCCTCATAGGTAGGGGTGGACAAAAAAAACCAAAAACCGAACTGAATTGCATAACTGAACTGAACCAAAAAAAACTGAATCATTACTAACAGTTCTGAAACTGAACTGAAACAGTTTAGTTCAGTTTAAAACAATTCAGTTCGATTATAAACAGTTCAGTTCAGTAACTAAAATTTGATTTTTTTTTTTTAAATATTTTTTCAAATGTATCAATAATAACAGTTCGGTTTGAAACGGTTCAATTCAATTATTTTAAATTTAGCAAACAGTTCAGTATGATTCGGTTCAGTTCAGTTTCCATCCCAAACTGAACCATGTCCACCCCTACTCATGGGTTAAATATCATTTAGATAAATAACTTAGTCAAATGTTTATAGTATTATTAAATACTTAATATAAGATATATAGCTTATATATAAGTGATTATAATTGGTATTTCTTCCTAAAGATAAAGTAATTAAAGTCAGTTCATATAAGCTATATATCTTAGAAGATCTTGAGGAAATAAGCTATATTTCTGTGAACTCTCTCAAACCATCTCATAATGTTTATATGTTATAGTTCGTAGGCAGGGGCAGAGCCACCCCCAGCTAGCCTGGACACTAGCCCAGGCTCAGCTCCAACTTTCTTTGTAGCAAAGTCCAGCCATTACTAGAGCTTTTAGCTTTTTCTGCGGATTTACGTGTGGATTTTTTTGTAAATTCCGCAGGAAACACATTTCCTGCAGATTTTGACATGGATTTAGGTTTCCAAGTGAGGTAATACCTTAGGATTTTAGGATCCGCAAGATATATTCCCAAGAAATGTGAAATTATTCGCAGGAAGGAAGTAACGTTTTGCGATAAATTTTATGCTCATGCTCTATAAAATTCCTGGCTCCGCCACTGTTCGTAGGTAAACTAAAAGAAATGAATTCAAGCATACCGCAAGTATCATCTGTTATTAACGGCCTAAAAGGTTAACAGTGAAGTAGTCATCACTAGCAATATTTCAACTTTATTATTACCGAAATACAAACTATTTGTCGATTGTCAGAAAACTTATGTTCTAACTACTTTATATGTCCCAAAATAAGGATCATTTTGTAAATAAATATTATGCTAAAATAATTGATTCATTTCACATTTTAATGCAATATTTTTTTTTAATTATAACTCTAATTAATACAATTTTCATCACTCTCAATTCAATATATTCCACATTGCATTTATGATAATGAAGAATGCACCAACACTTGACAAGAACACTTAAAACTATTTTTCGCTCTCCTTCACTTATACATTTTTTTTAATATATGTTAAATGAGCAAATGAGCCACTTAATTTGGAATGGAGGGAGTACATTTTTCCATCCATAAAATTTGAATTTGAAACCTTAAGAGATTGGAATTTAGTTTCACTTTGAGACCTTATGAGGTTATGAGATTGGAGTTTAGTTTCACTTTATCATGTTAGTTGCAATCTTCTATCCTTACTTTTAGGCTCGCTCTTTATGAGGTTATGCTTAGTGTAACGGAACCTGAAATAGGTTAACGCACCTATTTGGTTTGGATGAATTCCTACTATTTAGAAACAGTCTGGTAGTTATCTAGATGTTGTTTACGCTTTGAGGCGATGGAGTGCATATGCACTATGTCATCGTACAAGTTGGAAGGAGGTGGTTTTTGTATATTGTTGAGGTCGTTAGTCTGTTTTACATATCACTCCAAAGTACAAAATGATCAGGGAAGCTGACACATGTATGGTGTGTACCTCGATAAACCTTGCCTTGACATGTTTATCATATCTTCTTATCTTGTTCCTAATGAGTCTTGATACTAAACGATTTATTGGATAATTGGGTCGGGCCTGTTAGTCTCGTATCATTACACCTAGATACATCTTAAATTCGTAGAAAATAAGATATATAGATCCTAATTAATACCATTATACTATTGACTATTTTGGATCTATAATTAAGTTTATGCGTATAATATTGGAAAAATATATAAAATCTGTGTTTTTTTGTTTTTGCAGTATAAAATCTGTTTTAGCTCGTGAGCATTCCTAATATTTAATATTACCCTAACTATTTTGACAATACAATAACTTAATTTGTTTTATAGGCGGGAAAGATTTAAAAAAAAAAAAATGAAACTCTTCAACATGATCATGAATTCACGATATTGTAATGCTCATATCTTTGTAGATATTTTTCTAATTAATTTAGAAACAATTTGTTAAAGAATACTAATCATTTTTCAATTACTTTTCTTGTCAATCAAGATATGTACAAATCTCCAAACAACAAGATATGTACAAATCTACAAACTAAATGCCTGAGATTAAGAAGGCATGTCATATGGTAGATGGATATTAATGTCAATGATAATCAAATTTAAATATTTGATTATAATTTTAGAATTTAGAATATGCCTGAGATTAAGAAGACATTTGATATGGTAGATGGATATTAATGTCAATGATAATTAAATTTAAATATTTGATTATAATTTTAGAATTTAGAATATAAAATTCATATATTTTATCAACTTTAATAATTTTTTACATATTTTAATTTTATTTTTTGTTTTTTCATACTTTAATAGAGCTTAAAAATATATGTCAATTAGATTGTGAATCAAAAAAGAAAAAATGCATTTAGATTTTGATTATACTAAAATGGATCCACAATACTAATTTTCTTTGCATTTTGTGTTTTAGATTTTTTTTGCTAGATTATTAGAAATAAAAAAAATTAAGGGAAGAAAATGTAGATTTTAACATAAGAGAGGTGAGAAATGTAATTCAAGCTTCTCTTAGAGAAGAGAAGAGCAACTTTTTCTAATATGTTTTGCATAAGAGGTGAGAGAGGTGTATCTTATAACAAAAGATGGAAGAAAAATGTAATTCAAGCGTCTTTCTAAGAAAGGAAGTGTAATTTACTCTTATTTATATTATCAATTTATCTTAATATATGTGAAAAGTGTCAAGTGTTTATAAAAAGATACGGAAGAGATGCATATCCAACAACAAGATAACATGAGACAAATTGGTTCATGTACACATAAAGTTAACGTAGAGTTCACATGGATTGTCGCATCTCTGTTTAATGTTGTACGTCATGCATACATAAAGTTAATGCAGAGTTCATATGGATTGTCGTATCTCTATTTAACATCGTACGTCATCATGTGACATGTTTAACGTCTAAACTTGATTAAGTGGTGATATTGATTGGTGTCAAAGAAATTGAGAGACTATTGTGTTAATTGCTATGAGTTAAAGATTAAATTGATTCATAGTTAAAAATCAAGGAATGAGTAATTAAGTGGTTGAACTCAATTGGATTGAATAATCATTTCGTGTATACATGGAGAAATGAAAAACTCGGTGTAATTTTAAGCCACTTCCGAATTATTATGTAAGGATTGTTGTATTTACCTATTAATTAATTTAGTGTAGTTTTTGGTTTTAGTTTTTAAAGAATTAAAATTGATTTCATAAGTGTAAACATGATTTTGAACATTCTCAAGTAGAATTGTTTCACTTTTAAAATTTGATTCAACCATAATGTAATTTTTTTGCCGTAGAGTTAAATTTTAGTCTCAAATTGTTTATTCAACTCATTCTTACACAGCTCTTAATCAAAATCATGATCATTTTTGTTGAATCAATTCGTTTAACCAAACACAAATTTGATAAGCATATTGCGAAGTCCTAATAAGTTGAAATAGAAGTATGAGAAGAGAGGGGATCTGACCAAGCTAATCTAATTTCTTCTATAGTTATAAACAAAAATCTCTACAATGTACAAAACTTAATAGTAATTTTTTTTCTTCTTTTCTTTCTTCAATAATATATACAAGTTGATTAAATCATCAAGGAACATATTATCTTCCAAAACTACCCCTACTCCGGAATAGAACTCAACGCCGCCATAAACTTCCCTCTACCACCATCACCACCACCATAATTTCTCCTCCTCCTCCCACTCATCGACCTAACAACACCAACATCCCCACAATCACTTTCCGGCGCAACTCTCCGGCAAGGCTTCGCATTCCCATCACCAGAAAACATCACAATCTGTTTCCTACTAACCCCCCATTTCTCACCACCACCACTTTTCGTTAGAGCTGAGCTAGCCTTCACGGCCAACGCCGCCATTTCCACCGCCGGTAACGGCTTCTTCAACCGTGTCAACGGCAAAGCAAAATAAAGCTGACCAAGTCTCAAAACCTCATCTTCATGCATGGCTAAAACAACATCATCGATACCCATCTCATCAGAATCACATATGAAACAATCGGGGTATAATTGTAATACATACCCAACCTTAACCTCGTACGTGAATTCTCTCATCGTACCATCATGTACGACAACCTTAGATGTTTCAACCTGGGATGAATCAAACGAGGTACAATTACCCATGATGATGTCTTTGCAAAATTGAAATTGTTTGGAAATGAAAGTAAACTCTAAGAAGTTGAAATTTTTGTTCTAGTTTACGGATTTGGTGTGTGAGGAAGCTATTTGTAGCTTTTATTAATTGGAAATGGAAAAACAGCGAAACCGTGTGTGGTGTGTATTTATAGGAAGAACATTGGAAAATGACAACGATTTTGTTGACACGTAGGATAATACAATTACTTTATGTTTTTTTTTAGTTTAAGGAAAAATAGAAGATTCTATGATTATGTTTTGTTTGTGTTTTGAAGGAACGAGGAAATAAGCCGCGGAATGGATTTCCAGGCTGGTGACAGGGTGTTGTGTTTCTACACACAAACATAAACAGTAGCATTTGTTGTCATGTTGTTTTATTTAGTTGTGGTTAGTTTTTACTATGATTGTTCTCGAAATATTAGGATTGCTTGTTATTTGGTTCAATTTGGAAAACTACTTAAATAAATATTCCATTCAACTAAATATAAGTCATTTATTTTTCTATGTTCCGCAAAAGTTTTCATAGTGTGCCATTTCAAGGAAGAAGTTATAAATGAGTGAAAGAAAATACTTTCTCCTTCCCACAATATTTATTTGTATTAAATTATTTTATATAAATTTTAAATGAAAATGATAAAATGACAAAATGATAATATTGTACTTTGCCTTTGTTAAAAAGATAAATATTTTGAGACTTTTTTTTTAAAATGCGACAATTTTTATAGAATAGAGGGAGTAGCAATTTTACTATACTAAACTCACTAATTACCGGTTGATTCTCATTTTTATAAAGTAAAATACAAAATAATAATCTGAGAGTGAGGCTTGTAATATTGATTAAAGAATATAATTGATTGATTAAATAATCAATATTACATTGAACATTACAATAACGATAATTATTTCAAGATAATTTTTATTGTAAATTTAATTTAGTTATTATGATACATAAGAAGTAGTTTAATAAAGTTGGTAAAAAAAGTAGTATAATAAAACGACGGTGAAGCACCATGTTTAAGGTGAAATACAGTATATAATATATATATATAAAAAAAATTAACATTATAAAATAACAATTATAAATTATATTTTCTAAAAAAATTATAAATTATATGTTTCCTCTTAAAAATTATATGTTTGAAAAAGTATTATTAAAATAAAAGTATTATTAACACAATTAAAAAACAACAAAGGGTAGATTTTTATTTCTTTTGTGTGGTTCAAATGATTTATGTAATATATTTCATACTAGTAAAAAAAATAGATGCTAAATATTTTTGCGCAATTCGTTTAAATTATTTTCAAATTTAAAAATAAATCCAAAATTTAATATAAATAATCCTCGTATTTACCATGAGTGGGTTTGGTCCCATGTTTACGTTCTTTCTTTTTTTACTGTTTTTGTTCACTGTGTAGAAATGGCCATGGGTGCTTCTTTTACTGAATTTGGATTAATCAAATGGTCTGGAATCCCGATTGCGTACTGCTGTTGCTTTACTGACCCAAAAGAGATTCCCTGATTGCGTAAGCGCTAACTTCGAAAACACATGTGAGTAGAAGGAAAAATTGAATTTGATCACTTTAAAGGAAGAAAAATAATTAAATTTTAAAAATAAATTCGAGTTAAATATAAAAAATAAGTAATGCTACAATAATTTCTTAGGTGAAAAATGTTTAATTTAATTTAAATTTGATCATAAGCATGTGCTTGATTGTACTGATATTCGTGGTAAAAACAAATTCTGCTGTTGACAGTTACGTACTGAGCTTGACTAATTTTACTGAAGTGGTGAACGAAATATTATTAATTAAATGTTTTCAATTTAAATATAAATACTTCTTTCGATCTTATTTATAAAAAATATTTGACTTTTTAGATTTATTAAATAATTTATGTATCTAGTCCATATTTGTACTTGCAAAAAATACAATAATCGTATTAGAGGTTGTATTGTATAGGTCATGCCTTAAGAAGTCTTTTAAGGGTTATATTTATAGCCTTCTATGAGCCTGATTTTGGGTTACTTGGCCAGCAAATAATAAGGGTACGATGGATATTTAGGCGGCTTCTGGTGCCTTCCAAAAGCTCTTTAACTCGGCGCCCTGCTTAAGACGCGTTTTGGGCCTCAGGACCCTTCTTGAGGGCGCTGAGGCCTTTGAGAGGGTCTAAAAGCCCTTTTGGAGCTCTTTTTAGGTCTTTAGGAATGTTATGACGGTCTAATATTTTAGTCTAGATACATTAATTATTTAATGTAATTAAAAAGTCAAATATTTCTTATAGATAGGACCAGAGGGAGTAATAAACTAATCTTATATTGATGTTGTACCGAGTGGCTAATTCAGCTTCAGTTACCCTGTATCATTTTATGTGTGGATCCAAATATTTTTGTGAAATGTATCTACAAAAATATAATATTTTGTGAAATGAAATTTTGGAATGGAACAGTCGTTAACTTCTAGATAATACGTGAAACACACAAACACCAGTCTTGGACCAGGCATGGTCATTCCGTCAACTAGAACTCGGTCCTTTTCTTTTTGACAAAATAAACGATATTCATTCATTTAAATTGATAGAGTACATCGATACAATACAAATCCAAATTCACTATAAACAAAAAGGATGAATCCGTGAACAAACTCACAACATCCATGTTAATAGCATAAAACGGCAAAACACATATGCCTACAAATATGACTAATATGACTATATTCAAGTCTCCGGAATACTCATTTCTCCGGATCTGCAACGTTGACGATGCCAAAGTCATCGTCATTGATCGGATCCGCACTTGCTCAAAGCTAATATTTCAACCTGAATCAAATAAACACCGCACTAAGACGAGAAATCAAAAACACACTGCACAAAGACGGGAAATCAAAACAAAGTCGTTCAGAGACGACGAAATCACAAAAACAAACGGAAAAAAAACAGAAAATATGTGAAATCACTTATTCAATTAGGATAGAAGGAAAAACAACTCGAAGGGGTGATTTTTAGGTCAAAATTGACCCTAAATCACCCTTCTGACAAGAAAAAGAAGGAGAAAGGGGTGACGGCTAGGGTTTGAGAAGGAGAGAAGAGAGAGAAAACTCAAAACTAATCTAGCTATCTACTTAGAACTCGGTCCTTGGTCTTCATGTAATCCGGAATCATTCATCACATTAGATCGGGTTAAACCTTATACCTAAATCTTTCTATAAATCCGATCAAACCCATAAAGTTTGAGTTTAACAAGGACGAGACCATACAAAGACAAGATCGAACTTGTTCGTTATCAATACTTACACTTTTTTTAATAAATAATTAATTTATAAAATTTTGAGTCATTGAAAACAACAATATAATCAAAATTAGCTTAGGAAACAATGACATAATTAAAAGTAGTACAATCTTATAAATTAAACAAAAGTAGCAGCAACTAGGGATGGAATTAGAAATGAGAGCAACATAGGTCACGTTCCCCGGACTTTTTTTTTTAAAAAAAAAATTGTTTTTTTTTTTTGACAGAAAAAATTTGTACTAATATGCTAGTAATATATTTTTTATCTCAATATTTATTTTTTGTGAACTGTACATAACAATGTATATTGAACTTTTTTTGACTCAATACATTAATCATTAAAAACGAAAGTTTCTAGGTTTAATTACACTAATCCTTAACTAAAATATTTAACACCTAAAAACAAAATAGACTTTCGAATTAAAGTGTACAATCGTCACTCAAAAAACAAAAATTTGCAACAATGCGAGGTAGAATTGGAGAAACAACGACATTAATTAGACTGAATCGGAGGAGGCGAGGAGCGAAGACATGTGAAGTGAACCCTGGGTTGATGTTCAAAATAGAAAGTGAATAATGTGGAAGGGAAAGAGTCGTGTTTCAAGAGTCTGAGAGGGTATGTGAAATAATATTTTAAAAAAACTTTGTCCTCGAATTAAATTGGGATGAGACGGGTAACCCGAGGGGTAACCTAAACCCGATCTTTGTTTCAATTATGTTCTTGTCGTGTCCCATATTTTTTGTCCAAGTTTTTCTTTTGATCGGGTCAGACCCGACCCAATGTGTTTAGACCGAGACAAATTGTAAGACATGGTTGTGTGTTGTACACCTATGGTAACTTGTATGTATGTTTATTTGAGAGAAAATGATATAGGAGAGAAATAGAGAGAAAGTCATGGTATCTTTGCCTCCATTTCGACACTCAATTCATTGTGCATTGATTAAAGGGTGAAGGCTAAGGTTCTTACGATGAAGCAAAGAACTGAAAATCCTAGTGATGATTCTCGACAAGTTATTTGTAGAATTTCAGGATTTATTTTAAATATACACAAACTTACTCCCTCCGGTCATTATTATTAGCATAAAAATAAGTTTTAAGATTTATCAAATAATTGGTGTATGGGATCTACAAAATGAATGTTGGCTTATAATATTGATTGGATGGGTTAATTTATAAGAATTAGACATGCACTTAGCACGCCTCGATCATATCTTGACAAATAGAATCCACGTTGCACAAAAGAGTTAAATTTCACATCATGCAAAATTCGATTTTACAATAGAATCAATAAATTTTAGATTTTAAACGACCTTTTAAATTTCACAATTGTTTGAATTTGATCCCTTAAGTTTTTTTAATCAAATAATATAATGGTTGAAATTCACACATTTTTAAATATAAAGAAGTATGATGTCTGGAGTTCGAGCCTTAATCCCCTACATATAATATGCAATGTCCTGACCCCATAAGTTTTAATTGCTTGATTTTGGCTCCTCAAGTTTAACAGTTGCTCGATATTAAAAAAGTCAATATTCTACACTAAAAAGCAATTTTTTTAATTAAATATTTATTTGAAAAAGTATTTTTAATTTAATGGAACAAATGATGTTAAATTTTTGGACATTGATTAATTCTACATAAAACAAGCTTACATTTTTTATATTTTCGGTCTTTTTGTTATGATCAAGCGTAGTATATTTTCGTCTTGTTAGTTTAATTAGTTTAATATATGTGGCCTAATGAGTCGCACAATATTAAATTACTTTTTTGAGGCGAATAAACTTTCTCGATAGCTTGCAATTGGACTTCTTAAATGTTGCCTATGTGTTTCACTATTGCATATGCTATATGGGCCCCACCTTACAAAAACCTACATAAAATATTTAGAAATGAATGAAAAAAATAAATTAAATATTATTTTAATCTTGTCACCTTTTTTTTTATAGAATATTTTATTTTTAAATCAAAATATCAATTGGGGATAAACTTGGGAGCTAAAAACGTGCAATCAAAACATGTGACCAACATCAAGTGATTAAAGCTTGGAAGGTCAAAATCAAACAATTGTGAAACATGAGTCTAAAACTGCATTTAAATCTAAATTTTACGATCAAATTAAATACAACAAAATTTATTGATGTAATGGTGAAAATAAACTTGTGGATGGTGCAAACATTATTTTACTCGTTCATGTTAGACAAAATCTTGATTAAAAATGTATAATTGTAATTTTGATAAACCGTTCATCCAATTACTAGTTTACCACCAATGTGTGTTTTGTTCATTGCGACCAAAATAATTATGAAAACTTAATTGTATTCAAAAGTCAATTGAATTTAATTTTTTTGTCAAAACTCTGTCGTCATAGTGTCCAATGTCTTTTGCAGCTCTATGACTTCCCCATGCATTTGATTTCTAATGCCTCCATTGTCACACTCTTACATGGCCGACCTAATAATCTTTAAAAAGTAAGTGAGACTTAAAGCAAATTTTGACATGAGACCTTTTTGTTTGAATTTGAGGCCTTTTTACTTATAAAATTTAATGATTTTTTTTGTTGATAGGTCTACAGCGAGGGCTTTAGTGTCCTTGCCTTTGGACCGACCTTGCGCTTTTGGCCGCCCTACGCCACATGAAGACCAAGGAAGACAGTCTCACCGCAAGCATGTGCGCTTCTCACATCACCATATGTTTGCCAAGGAGTTATATTCTTCGTCTACTTAGGTCATCTTATTATTATTATCATTTTTATTATCCTCAAACCAAACATAACATTCTTTCACAAAAGCCTTAAAGGTTGATTCACTATCAATTAAAGATTACGAGGAATTGTCTTCGTGAACTTAACTCAATTGATAGAAACATTGCATAATATATGCAGGGCCGAGATTCAAATCCTGAACACTTTACTTATTCATCTTTTGCGAGATAAATTTTTAGTCACTACTCACTATACTACTTAAAAAAAATGATTTTGATAAATTATACAAACTAGGGTTGCATATTGCCGTTAATAAATTCAAACATAAGTATATTTTACGTGAGAAGTTGGACATGTGACGTCCACGTAACCACGTAATTTTTCTTCTGATGATATTCGTGAAATTATAAAATCAAGGAAATTGTTTTTCTGACATTCATAACTTCACAATGACACAAAAACCCCCAACGGTAGTTAACTACCGTTGAGGACCCGCAGCAATTAACTACCATTGGCCCCAAAGGTAGTTAACTACCGTCCATATTGATGAGAGAGAAAAGTATCTTCTGCAATTCACTTTCTTCATTCTTGTGAGTTTTCTTCTTCACACTTGCTGGTTCCAATCACATAAAACAAAATACAAATAAATTGAATCAATCTTTGTCTTTACACTGTCAACAAAACCTAGAAACAACACCTGAACCCATTTTTTTTTCTTTCTGTTTTTCTTCCAGTGACATTTCACAACCAAAAATGGTGAATTGGTTTTTAAATATCAAGTCAAACTTTAAAAAAGTGAACTTCATGACAAAATATTAGACACAATTTGGTCTGATTTATTGAAATACTCACTCAGTCCAATTTCTTTCAACCGTGTAGATGTTGAAAACAGTTGGAGAACCCGCGTTGTTTTGCTATATAAATCCAGGAACTGTTTATTGGGTGCATATCATGTGATAGAAAACATGTTTGGCCTTTTCACATTCTTTAACGTTTTGTCATTTGGTTTAGTAGCTAGACGTTATTTCTAAAGTCATATTTCTTCCAACATATTTAGTGGCCGGTTTTTTTTCTCACATGTCTTAAGGGTCCATGCAAGAGTGTTAGGATGAGGAGACAAGAGTTTCTTCTAACTTAATTAATGATTTCAACATCCATTTTTTTTTGTTGGATTTTAAATGTGAATGGATAATACGTTTGATATATAAGAGATGTGACATGTATGTCTAATGTTTTAAGTTTTTATGGGTATGCGATGTCTCCCTTTTTTATAGTCTTAGAACATTGATTTGTTGTTGTTCCCGGTCTTTCCAACAAGTAATATCAGAGTCCTAACCCGTTGTTGTTAGTGACCTCCCATGGTCTCTCCAACAAGTGGTATTAAAACCCTAGTTTAGCTTGGCGGGGGAGTGGGAGCTGGATCTTGAGTTAGATCATGTTATAGTAGGTGATAACTCACATTTGTGGAGAAGTTTTGTGGTCCTGAAGCATTCACCAGTTTGTTTCTCCCGCCCCCTGTGAACTCTCCAATAGTGCGAGCCGGTTATCTCTACATCACAACTGCAGAAACTATTCTCTCAAAGTTGAGATAACAAAACCAAAAAATCAGTCTTTTGATTGATAATGACTATCCATAAACTTAGTATCGTTTTTTTAGTAGCATGTGTGGTATGGTATGTTCTCCTTTTTCAATAAAAATAATTTATGTTATAATTTTAATTTAATAATTTAAAAATATAAAATTGAATAAGGAAGAATAAAATTTTAAATATAATATTTTGAATGAAAGATAAAATTGAAGGGAAAAAAGACTAAACCGACGGTCCAAAACTTGCTTTAATTCAACTTTATAGATAGATATTTTAAAGAAAAAGTTCTTTGATTGGATAAAAGAAAAAGAGTAAAAATTGAAACAGAGAAAATATGATAACAATTTTCCGAAGATAACATGCCGGCTTCAGTTTTCACTTTTCATACCAACACCATAAGTCAAATGTTCAATAACCATAAAGTTTCCGAAGCACATTATTTATTATTATTCACATGATTGCTAACTTTTTCTGGGTTTTGTGTGTCTCACGTGAAGTTCATTATACATGTATATATTCTTTGAATCTAAATAGGAGAATGAAGTTTCGCAGTAATGACAATGCCCAGCTTTATAATCATTATTCGATATGGTCAAAGATATCCTAAGTAGAATACATTGTTTTTGTGTCGAATACATCACAAGAATTGAAATATAATGAGTACGACATAACATAGATTAGGGTTTGTTGTTTGTGTGAATGTCGTCTTTCGTATAAAAAACATTATATATTATTATGTTTAATGTGTTATTGCCTGTTGGTGGGGATAACTTCAACAAAACTTGTGATTCATAAATCATAATCCAATTCATTTAGTCTAGATACATCAATAATACCAAGATTATAATCTCCATTATAGAGTAAGATTAATATTTGGAGGGACCCTCTTCAGCAAGTATGATTATGTATTGTCCCTTAACTGTACTGTATACTTAAATTAATGTTGAAGTAGAGACAGAGTAATTATAGATCTATGAAAGATTATATAATGATTGCATAGATAATACCTGGAGAATAAATTTTTGAAGCTTTTATAGCTTGTGGGACAATTTTCATCTTGTTGAAGAGGTTGACTTGAGATTCTACTTTGAAGTTGTTCCGGTTTGGACCAGGAGGCTCAACCTAGAGATAAGGCCCAAATTGAAAGACGATATTCGCACCTCGTATTCTCATCAAAGAGAAGCTCACAAAACTATTGAAGAGACAAGTTTCAGGTGTAACTGACAACCATACTTTGCGCTGCAACTCCCGCCACAATATGTGCGAAACTGTTAACAAACTAACTCATTGTCGCGCCAAAATGCCAAACAGAATTGCTTTATAAAGGAATGCAAGTCACTTAGAGATTAGTTACCCTTTCATTTTGTATCTTTTCTCGCATTTGAATCTTCACTAACTTGAGTGTTGGAGCTCTTGCGGTGTTGTGCTTGATTTTCCTCACTCAGCATTCCACTCCGGCTACTTCAAGTTCCTTACGGTTCGGAAGCTAAATCATAAATAGAAAGGAAGTGTTTGCTTAATTTCACTTTTAATCTCTAAGTATCACGTTGCGATTTTAGTCCATACTTTTCAACAGCGCGAATTAAGTCTGATGTTTATTTTCCATTTTGCGATTGATGAATGCTCTCAATTTTTTCCCAATTTTACGCAGACATATTAGTTTTAATCCACTTGGCAGTCACAAATGCTAACAGAAATTGAAAATCAAGCAAAGTCTGTAAACTGGTTGAGGAAATATTGTTCGAAGTCAAGAAAACTGGTTGTATTAGTTGTTGATGTTCAGTTATTGGCTGCAATCTAGACCTTGCTTATTTGGAACCCTGGGATGGAAAAGAATTTCCTAAGCCATCCCCAGAAACCATTGTTTAAAAATTCCTCATCTTTTTCCACGTATTTTTTTATAGGTAAATGTTAGTGATTAATTTATTAGGAGGAGGGGAGGGAAATTTTTTAGCAACATGGATCGAATCCTGGATCTCATTTATAGTACTCCTTCGGCGTCCCAGCACGTAATATAAAACAATTATCTTCAAAATTCAAGTTAACAATATACAACCCTTACTATACTATACAAGTATACAATTTTCTCAAGAACATCAAACATACAAAAGATACAATGTAAACAATCCGTTCCCCTCTTCTTTTATCAATCATTGGAAAATCTCTTATCAATCACTCCATCATGACTGCTCTAAATTCCAGATCATTGGAAACTAGTTGAGAACCAATAAATGGAATTTTCATATTTCTTTTGAATTAGAAAAGTAATTATTACATGTTGGCTATAGTACTTACAATCTTATTCTAATGAAAAACAAAAAATATCATCACTATAGTACTGCAATCTTATTCTAAAGAAAATAAAAAATATCAGCACAGGAACAAATGACTTTGCCATTTGCACTCTTATATCATATATCATATAATTCCTATACATATCAATAGTGAGCAAGATATTTCACAGAGAAGGAAATAGCCAAAAGTTAATTAGACAAGAAGCTGATGAAAGAAACCAAGCCAAGATGGCCATAGCAGCAGATATCTGGTATCTACTACATAAATTTTCTGGGCAATAGGATTTATCGGCACTCCGCAACAGATCTGTGACACTAGCAGTTGAACATGCTGCGCCTAATAAGAGATATGACAAAACCTGATACAACAACTTCGATATTATTTGGTGCATTACAACAAAACAATGAGACCTTTTAAGTCTTTTTCGGTTGTAAAGTGTACATACCATATCTCCGAAAGTAATCGTAAAAATGAATCTCCGCTGCTTCGGTACACTTTTGATAAAGATAGAATATGCATCTACCGCCAATAGTGTTGTGCTCCAGGAAATTACCAAACCCATCACCATTACCAAAAAGCTGTGGAATAACAGAAAAGATAATTAAGACAAGATAAACTCCGCGACATTGCCATTGCAGCATCTTCTGAAGCAGGAAAAACATGTTTATACCAAAACCTTTTACCAATTTTGACATTTTTAGATTAAGGCTCTGCTTGGTAAAAAAAAAAAGCCGATATCTGATAAGTTAGCTTATAGGTAATAGCTTAGAGCAGATAAGCTAGTTGATTGAATTTGTAGTGTTTGGTAAAATTAACAGTTGAACTAGCTTATAAACTTGTAATACAAACATTATTTTCAGAAGAAAAACAACATCGACTCTTTATCATAATCACCATGTTGAAGTGGCCTTGGTATTGATATTGCACTAAAGGACTAATGAAAAGAAACAGTGAAGTGAAGATTGCAAAAACAGTGCTGGCAGTTTAATATGAAAGCCAATTATACAAAAAGATTTCAGTTCAACTAACAAACAGCTTGAAATCATTTCCTCTCCGATAATGCCAAAATGTTTTAACTTTCTCTAGTGTTTACGGCCGGCTACTTGGGGACAAACTAATCCGCTAGCCGCTAATTCAATGTAATTCTCTTCACAAATAAATGAATATGATTTAGTAACATAATTTCCTCAACCAAAAATCAAAACCTTATGACAATTGCTAATCAATGTTTAGAATTACCCTTCTTAAAATGACATAGAAGCAAATTCAATAACAAAGCAAGCATAACTGCATTATTTAGCCTATAATTCAATCCACTTACATCAATGTAGGTCTGACACTTCATATTGAAGTTGTGTTCGGTGTCTGACATGTTTCAATGTTGGACACTGACACAACATCAACATGTTTCAATTATTTTCATTTTTCAATTTATTATTAGCATCGATGTGACACTGTCAGTGTCCGTATATGTGTCTCTGCTTCATAGCGTGTATTAGTACCTTTTTTTTAAAAAGAAAAGTTGAAACAATACATTTGCAACCCACAAAAATTGTCCTGACTTCCAAAATATAATAATTTTACCCACTAATTAGCTTAACTAAGACAATACTCACAGTCACATATACATGTGCAATATGTATCCATTAATTCCAATTTATATGGCTTACTTTCTTCCTTCCTAAACTCTACCTCCTTGTAAAATTCCCAACTATTTTTATTTCTTTTCATTGATCAATTCTACCAAACATATTCAGAACTTATTAAGAGAATGGACCCACCATCCAAACACAAGTAAGAAAAAACAGGGACAAAAGTAAAATTAATAAAGTTACAAACTTTACATAAGCAACATCAAAATAAGACAAACCCAGAAGAAGAAGAAAAAACAGAAAATTAAGAATGCTAACCAGAAAGCAGAGTAACCATAGAAATCAACATCCAAACACATGAAGAAAAGAGAAGCAGAGGAAAAGACAGCTTGGCCTAATCGAAGAGCAAAGCTGGAACTTGTTCCTAACACCCCTGGCAATTCCTCCATTCCACCATGTGAATTCTTCTCAATCATAATACATAACATAACATTAATCAAGAGAAAAGAAAAAATGAAACTACTTAGTTGAATTTTATGGTAAATTAATTAATGTTTTTGACTTTGTTTGTGAGCGGTGATGTTATTATTATATTATGATTAATTGAAAGAAAGTATTATAGGTAAGAGGTATTGTGG
>Ga0228711_1006190_pt1 | contig 17919 bp, 10 predicted proteins | sample MedpolnodulmetaG_2_FD_177996 | JGI IMG/M metagenome (GOLD analysis project Ga0228711, IMG submission 177996) | Root nodule microbial communities from Medicago polymorpha collected in Santa Monica, California, United States - brown nodules | ecosystem: Host-associated > Plants > Roots > Nodule...
ACCAAAACTTGAAAAATTTCTAAGCATCAATCAAAGTCAATATTATGTACACACTTTTAAGGTCTTTTCAGGTTATAACGGGGCTTAGGTTAGAGGTGGGATCATTTGGAAAGTAGGTTTAAGAAAACATGGAGTTAGACAACAACCTACGGATCTAAAATATGCCACGCACCATAGTCATCATACCGCACTTACATCCGGGGACTAGAGAAAGGAAAGAAGATCACTCTGTAGGCAAAGGACACTCGTCCTTCCAAAACCTCGTAGTTCGAGGTAATAATTGACGTTTGATTTGTTGTGTGTTTTTTATTAGTTTTGAAAAAAAGGTTTTAAAATGAAAAGCCAAAAGGCAAAATAAGCTTGTTTGTATTTTTTATGTTAAGAGAAAATGACTTAAAATATGATTAAGATTGATTGCAATTTTGATTTATGAAAGAATAAAATAAAAGGATCACTTGATTTTTGAATCAAGGTTTGTTATGAAAAAGATTTTTTTTGTGATTTTGTGATTATTTGCATGTTTTTTTGTTTGTTTTTGAATAATAAGACTAAAATTAAACTATCGGAGCAAGAATAAAAGCTTGGGTACTTTGTGGCGACGTTGGATCACCACAAAGGCCATTAACCTAGACTAGAAGCAGATGAAAGACATACACACACGCACACATGCACCTACAACTAATAAATAATAAAATGCAGAATGATAAATCAAAACCTATACAAAATACAAAAGAAAAGAAAAATCAATGAAGAAGAAATAAATAAAAAATGCAAAGGGGCCACCCGGTTCTCTTCATGATGGAATCTCTTTAACTTTGGAGAGCAACCAGCAACACCACTTGTTTTGAACAATTAAAATTGAAGGAGATAGCAATTCTGTAAAAACTGACCACTTTAAATGAGTAAAACTCCCTCGAACAATTCGATGCAGACTGTAAATTTAGGAACCGTACTGCAAAACAATGGACTAAACAAACAAACAAAAATTAGGCACAAACACGGTGAGATGCTTGTACCTACAGTAGCCACACAGAAAGAAAACAATACTAAGAATAAAAGAAACACAAACAGTAGGGCATCAAATTGCTTCCAATGGATTGATGGAATTAAGCAGCATCAATGAACAAGTAATACGGGATCCACAAGCAATGATAATTGTCAAATAAAAAGGAAAAAAACAATAAGAGAAATTAAAACTAGGACATCAAGCAATTGTTTTGGAATTCAAACGGAACGATAATTCAAGCAATGAAAATATGTGGATAATGGCAATAGCAACAATTCTCAATTAAAGTAGATATGCACAGCAGTAATTGGGATTGAAATATAGCAGCAAGTGGTTAATTGAATTTGCATGACTTGAATTCAATATAGCATGTAGCAATGGAAAATAATAAGCATAATTTGGAACTAGCTCTAGAAAAGAAATGGTTCACGGCTTGGAATCAAAAGGGAGTAATTCAATTGCACTATATTGGAATAAAAAGATATAATCAAAACTTGAATATTGGAATTTAATGGAAAAGTATTTCTGCGGAATTCTCTTGTAAGCTACGGCAGCTAGGTTAACAAAATAAAATGAAATTGAAAAAAACTAGAAGCTAAAAAAGGTTTTCAGAATTCTTAACACTAGGAGCTAAAATGTGTGTGAAATTGTTGTTGCGGCTTTGTGTGTGTTTGGCTGCCGTCCCCCTCTCTTCTTGGCTGTGCAGGCTTGGTTTTATAGTGTGAGGGTTTTGATTTAGGGTTTGTTAAAGAGTAACAAAAAATGTGGCTTGGAGGGGAGGAAAGTAGATGTGTTCCTGCAGATGAGGTGAAGTTTTTTGGATTAGGATTGATTTTTGGATATGGACGAATTTGGATTTTATTAAATAATAATAATTAAAAATGAAAACGAAAAAAGAAATAAATAAAAAACTATGCAGACTACCTTTTGGACTTTTATCTTAAAAAAATGGTAATTAAATAAAGAATTAAAGATTAAAATTAAATGATTAAAAAAAGGATCAAAAGATGGAAATAAAAATAAAAAAATAAAGAGAGAAGAGGGCCCGACTCGGGATCAAACATGAGGTATTTTAAAATACCTCCCTGCGGAACTTTTCACTGAAAATCAGAGACTGATCGGGGTCAGACGACGTATGAATGTAGGGTCAAACGACATGTGTCAGTGAGACCTTAGGCCAAAAATTGGGGTATGGTAGCGGGGATGCGTAATTATTCCTGAGGAGGGATGACACTGGCATACCTATACGGCGAGTTAGCTGAGGTCTGTAAGCCTGGAGACAGAGCTCTTGGGGGAAGCGTGACACTGCTCATTGCAAGAAACTTATAAATGTGAACCTTAACTTTTATTTTTTTGTTATATTTTTCGTGCGTAAAAATTTATAAATGTGATTTGTTTGGTTTGTGCAGACATGGTTTTTGGCGCATTTTCCTGGCTTTTTCAATGTTGATCCCAACACTGACTATATTGAAAACTATCTGGTTGCGGCGAGGTGGAAGCTACATAAGGGTCATGGAGAGGGGTTGATGTATCGTTCATTGCTTGATTGTATTCAGTTTGATGACGTATGTTGGAGGCCGTACGAAGAGCACATGGAGATCCAGAGTTTTGAGGAGGTTTTCTGGTATTCAGACTGGATTATGTGCGGTGTTCGTAGGGTGTACCGTCACTTGCCTGAGAGGGTGTTGAGGCAGTACGGATACGTCCAGAGCGTCCCTAGACATCCGACGGATGTTGTAGAGCTGACACCGCCTCAGATTGTGCAGACATTCATAGACTTCTGCACTCACACGCTTAAGGAGCCCGATTGGGGTCAGCCGACAGGAGAGCAGACATGGCGGATGGCGGATGACTATGTGTTATGGTACACTAAGGTGTGTCACCCTCAGATTTTGCCACCTCTTCCAGGAGATCTTCCGAGGCCAGCAAATGAAGAGCAGATCATTGCAGAGCAGTGAGAGCGGTACGAGGCGAGAAGCTCGCCTGATACCTATGACATGGTTAGTGCCGTAGATGGGTCAGGAGGAGGTCATGAGCCCTCATCAGTGGTTTCAGGCCATGAGTCATGTTAGGGAGCAGATCGCGCCGATCTTGACCAGGAGGCGAGGCCAGAGGCCGAGGAGGCGGCAACAGCAACATCAGCAAGACCAGGACCAACAGTAGGATTACTTGTAGTTGTTGTGTAGAACTTGTTTTTTACTTTTCGTATTTTGATGACATTATGTTTGTATGTTCGTATTTTAATGACATTATGTTGTTTGTATTTTGATGACATTAGTTCATTGGTTTGTTGGTTTAATCAAGTTGTGAATTTGAGCCAATTTTGTTTTGCCATTTGAACACATTATGCGCCAATTAAGTTGTGATTTTCACACATTTGTGATGACATTATGCGCCAATTAGTATCATATTTTCAATTTCAATTTTGTTGGTAATTTTCGCTTATTGACTTCATGATTTGACATTGAAACATTGTGTTTACAATGTGTAAAAACACATGTAACATGTTCTGCCTAAACTGGTTATGCCATTTTATGGCTTTAGGACGCATCGACTGTTAACTGCCGAGGAAAAAGGGAACCGGCGGGAGTTAACTGCCGAGGTTTTCCTCGGGAGTTAACTGCAGCCAGTTTTTGAAATTCTCGGCTGTTAACTGCCGAGGGACAATTTCGTATTTTACTCGTGTGTCTCAGTCTTATGATATGTGTCAACAACAATTTTCCAATAAATTTTGAGAAGAGTGAAATAAGGAGATAAGATAAGTAGCCGGAAGCAAACACAACACAAGAAAAAAAGATTGAAAATACATTCCATGGCCCATGCAGATTTCGAACGTGAGACCTTCGCGTTATTAGCACGACGCTCTAACCAACTGAGCTAATGGGCCACTTGTGATTATTTTTGTCAAAGTAATATAATGGTTGATTAGCATATCACTGCAAAGGGCAAAGGCTACAAAAATTCCAATGTTGGGGCAATTGTCATGTTTATGTTTATACTGTTGTTTTTTCTTTAACCAAAACAAACATTTTATTAAACTGAATTTGACTACACTTTTCCAATATTCTCTCAATCCAGTTAGTTGTATTCACACGATCACCAATTCCAATATTCCGGGATTCAGATATTGAGCGTGATCCTCAGGTATGTTCAAGTTGTATATGTAGTCCTCTATTTTTGATGGTTGAGAATTATGTTGAAATCGAGGTTGTCAAACTTGATAGTCTAGGTAAACTTGTGGTACTTCTGTAGATTCAAGTGGATAAATTGTAGGAGTTCACATATATAAAAAAAATAGGCGTAAATGCAGTTTTGGTCCTCCCCTATTTTCAAGAAATATGATATTTTGGTCCCCCTATTTTAAAAACCGGTGTTTTGGTCCCCCTATTTATCTTTTTTCAGATTTTTGGTCCCTCGTCTCATTTTTGGTTGATGATGTGGCAGTGCATATTAGGCCACACTTAATATCCGTGTCAGCAAAAATATGCCTAATCAGCACTGCCATGTCAAAAATGGATAGGCCACATCATAAAAAAATAATCCAAAAATGAGTGATCAAAATTTCAAAAAAGGTTAAGTAGGTACCAAAAAACGGTTTTGAAAATAGGGGGACCAAAAGCTCATTTAAGCCTAAAAAATATTTAAAAACCTATATATGACACACACACACACACGGTCTGTTAACTATTAGAACCTTGCACTTACATTAGTGGCGGTCTACATCAAAGCAAGGCTTACCCAGAGCAGGTTTCAGTGACAGTCTTTGACTTTGAGTGCTCACCAGAGGGAGGCTTTTTGAGGCCCTCCAGAGGGAGGGAGGCCTTTGGCGGTCTACATCAAAGCTCATTTGAGAACCTTGCTCAAACTGAGAATTACACTAATGATTACATCAGAAACTAGATCACGCTACATAAGATCCGCAATGATCACATACAACAGAAACAGATAATGCCACATTAGCTCAACATGGATGGAGCCCTAGAGTAACCGCCGGTGACGGCTGCATGCGTTCTGAGGCCATGGGCAATTATGAAAGCACAAAACAGGTTGAAATGAAACCGTGCCTTCCTTTTTCAACCACTTCTTAGAGAACTTTCAGACTACCAAACTTGCCCCTAGACTCCCAAGTTTGAGTGAGTGTATCCGAGTCGGATGGACTCCGATTTCTGACCGATATCACCAAAAATTGAGTATGCAAGTCAATCCGTTTTCCCTACCTAAGCTTGTAAACTAGTGGTTTACAAGTACCAACGAGTTTGACAACTATGGTTGGGTAGTTGCTTTACTTACTGGTGAGTGGTTGATTGACGTTTAGTTTCCTCTGATGTGTGGCTAACATATGACAGGTTCAGTTATGAAGATAAAGTCTTGAGTTTTCATATTAACTTCTTACTTAAACTAAACTGCGGTTTAGGCATTTCAAGAAAGTAAATTTTAAATGAAAAGTTACATATGTATGTTCAATATAAAATTCATTCATGTACTTTCACCCAATAGCTTAAGTTTTGGGATTGCTTATTCATGACACGGGCTCAAAATAAAACCTTAAAAAATCAGCACCATGTAGGGTAGGCCTGTGCTCTCTTTACATAAGCACAAAGGGCTCTTGTGAGGGAGTGTGTTAGATATAAAAACCACTCATAGATATATAAATGACTCGTTTAATTTCACCCAATAACATTTAATTCTTTGGGGAAGCTGCTTCGGGATAACTTGGTATTCTAATGTTTTCGGTAAGCTTCATCCTATTGTCTTGTGTCCCCTACTATGTTCAAAGAATGTGCCGAGTATCTAATGGCTTACTATTTGCAGAAAGAATATGCTCGGTACAAACAAGTGAAGGGCTGGAAAAATCTTGGTGTATTCAAATCTGGGACACATGGTCTTGGTCTTTATACTTCTCAGCTCATATAATTGATGCCACAAGGAAGGGGGGGATTGCTCGATTTATTAACCACTCATGCCTGGTATGTTACTTGGAAGCTCCACTCTACATTTGTTTATTGTTCTCTATTTCTAGTTTTTGTCAACTTCAATGTATATTCATTGATGTCTTATGCATATAGTTGTTGCTTGCTGGTTTATAAGACTTCTGACTTGTTGAGAACTAGTTTGGGTAGTATACTCAAACTACATAAATAAGTATTTAAAGTTTTTGGGGTTTTGCCCAAGAAAAATATATTCAATGACTTTTAGAAATCTCCATCAGTGCCGTTTGTTTTTACAATATCAACTATTTCAATTTGTAGACCAATTCAGCATGCTAACTTATGTTTATTTACATGGCCAGCCAAATTGCACGTCGAAAGTGATTACTGTTAGGCATGAGAAGAAGGTAATTTGTTGTTGACATGATTCAATTAGAATAAGTATCACTAATTGATTGCCATATAATCTGTATTGAATGTTAGATTATTGCCACATGGAGGATTGTTATTGGAATAAATAGCACCAATTGATTGTCATGATACAAATTAGAGTTTAAATTTAAAGAACATGCATTGGTAGTGTGAACAAGTTTTAGACTGACCTCCAATGAGAGTCTATTATTTGGCCACATTATCTCACTCTTAAAAATTGCTTTTTGAATTCGATTGTATGAAGTGGAAGAATAATGGTTGTCAGTGTAAAATGCATGCCTCTTTCACTCAATTATCTATACGCACATGGTTATCACAAGGCTACTTGTGCAGGAGCTTGGAATTTGTTGGCAAATGTTGTGTTAAAAGTTTTACATTGTTGATATATTACAACCCCTCGTATGATTGTAGTAGTTATGATTGAAGTCAAACATTTTCAATGATATAATGGAAATGGGTGATTGACTGTTTAAAAAACATTTATACTAACGTGTATTTGAATTAATTCCATAAAATATTAGAGACATGACCTGAGATAAAACTTGATCAATTGCTACCTGCATTTCTGCATTCGCCTTTCATCTTCTATTCAATTCTGACATGAGACAACTAAGTGTCATCCGGTTTTGTAGGTTATCTTCTTTGCAAAGAGGGACATATTAGCTGGTGAAGAAATCACTTATGATTACCACTTTGGCTATGAAGAAGAAGAAAAGAAAATCCCATGTTCCTGCAATTCAATAAATTGCAGGCGCTCTCTGAACTGACTGGCATTTTGAAAAACCCAGAAGTTGTTAAATTTTACATTATGTTGTTGAACATATTGTTGTGTGAAACATGTTGCCTCTTTATGTGGGCAAAAGTTCAGGTTTTTGGGAATTCATTTACGACATCACTTGAATGATGTCAAATTGTTGTATGAAATAAGTTACCGAGGTATCAAATTTAAACACAGTTGTGATTTCTTCCTGCTAAAACTCGTTGTCTCCCTAACTACAACAATCAATAAAAATAAAATAAAATAAAATATTTCAATATGGTGTTTTGGACAGACTGAGCCACAACACATTTTTACCAAGCATTGAAAAAATTCATGTTTGCCTCAGGTGTAAAGTCATCTACATAAGAATTACAGATACACGGCGTTGTATGATTGTATGATGCCAATCTGTGACAAATGGCAAGCAGTCCCTGCATTCTGATCACACTCTCACCACCTGCAGAAAGCCCTATGATGACCAGTTCGGAATATTTGCTGCGGCTTCATTAACCATTTTCACTAGAGTCACCTAGAAAAGGAAAACCAAATTGTAAAATTAGACATAATCTCAATTCCCAAATATCCCAATCATTCAAAACAAGAAGAGCTTGAAGGAAACAAAGACATCATTTATAATGTAAAATTATGATTTGTTTATAAACAATCGGCTATGAGCCAATTGCAGGCGATTTCATCCTTTTCAGGAAAAACAAATAATTGTTGACAATTACATTAAATGACCTTAAAATCAAGGAATCCATAGCAACTCTCCCAAACAGTATGAATGTCTTTCTACGAGTTAACCAGAACAGTTTTTCTTTAAGAGAGTATATTATAACAATGGAGACTATTATTGATATAACCCAATCCATGACTTTACTCAAATTGGTTGGGCTCGGGTTGGTGGGGGGTGTATGTGTACTAGTCTTTGTGCTAGGAGGAACAAAAGGGGGAGGAATCCCTCACCTTTTTGTTTTTTCTTTTTTGAAAACTTGGTATCCAGTTCAAGGACCAACTAATCTGTATGACCAATCTCAAAATCCACTTGCAGGTGAGTGTTTTTGGAAGAGAGGAGATGAGAATATTCATGAATATTGTTTTCTACGTATTATAGAGAGAGAGGATTTGAAAATTTTGTAACTTTCAACATATTTGAGTTTTATTCTAATAAAGTAAAATAAACTCCTATGCAAGATAAGAGACTACTCTCCATTATCCTTCCCTATCCTCTAGTCTTTATCCTCATAACTCCCCCTCCTTTCTGATCTAAACTCTCAAACGAAGCCTTAAACTGATTGAGTTAAATCAAGACAGTGAATGATAACTTTTCCAGAACACCTCCCTCCCAAAAAACAAAACCAACACACACAAAAAAGTGAAGGAAATTTGACGAAGTAACCACACTAACACGAAGGAAGATGAAACATACCACACTTTCCGGAACACCAGGTGGTGGCAATGTCAGATTTTTTGGAGCAACAAGATCATAAGATCTTTTATCAAACCTCCATTCTCCAATTTTTCCATATGTCAGTTCACCCTGATTATTTCACACCATACATTAAGCAACGACTTAAGCAATAAGATAGAAACTGATGTGTACATGTAGTGTTGTTTGATTAAGAATTTAATAATAGATCGGTACCTTCATGGAATAGTCACACCCATAAGTGTAGTGAATTATGAACGTCTTGCCAAGTTCTTTGTCCCATGGTGGCTGACATACATAATAAACAAAGAAAATCTTAGTAAATTTGAAGATAGCAGCATGCTTTTGATGAATTCAGTTTATGTACAGACCGTGTTTTTTAGTACAATGTTGGAAATGGAAAGCAAATGAGAATTAAACATGGGCTTAAAGTCTAGAGATTGAAATAATACAAAAAATAAATGAATACATCATTGTTCAAGCACTATTCTACGTGATTCCAATAGTAACAGGACCAAAAAGCTTCTTGTTTGAAGATAAAATAGTATCTAAGTTGAAAGAGAAAAAACGAGAGAGATATGTGGTGAAACTGTGTTATGAACTCCACAGCGGAAGACTCTTTATATAGGGGTAAAAGCAATAAATATGATAGTTACAAATATTTTTTCCCTATTTACACGATGATTTGATAAGATTGAAAACTGGTCGTAAGAGATAAATCAAGATATTCTATGATAATATCCAGATATTTTGTATGGGAAATACTAAAGTGTACAGATATTCTATGACAACAGAATAATGCCTTTCTTTTAATTTTTCTATGATTTAAAATGATCATTTAGTGTCTACATAATCCCTTTGTTTATGAGATATCACAAATTACAACCCATTCCTTGCCACTTCAAATCACTCATGTCTGGGTATTGTTTCGTCTTTGTTTCGTTTTTTTGTCTTATTAACTAGTGCCAGTAATGATTTAGCTTTTAGTTCAAGATAAGTAACAATTGTCCAATGCTTGTTGTGGTTAAAGTATTATGTGGATTGAGTCTAGACCTTTAAAGTGTCAGATTTGTTTTTTACTGAGCAAATTGCTTGTTGTTTCACCTATCATGAGTATTCGTGTGTGAGGTGTGTCGTGCCATATAGCATGATTCATTTTTTTATACTATATTATAAGCTAGCATCTCTTGAACACTCATCATGGTATATAAGTTCTAATGAACTCTTGTAACCAAGGCCTCTAGAATCATCACTGAGCACACTTGATATACTAACACTTAAGGCCTATGCAGGACATTTGAAATCCTTGACTAAATGGCTGCACAAGACAAAGCTAACCGTACTTTACTTGCAGTCGTGTCTTATGAACTTATTATGATATTAGATTGCCTTAAATATAATTCTTCATTGCATAGTGTTCTAAACTTATCAATAACAACCGATATGTAGAAATCAATGGTTCTCATTCACTACCACATATTGCCATATGAGAACCTTGATAACACACAAGACAGTAAAAAATATACTAAAAAGAGAACCTTATTCAACCTGAATCATGAAGTCCTTGTGTAATATGTTACCAACGCCATGAAGAGCAGACGAAACGGCATAAGCATACCTGTATCAACAATACAAAATAGCATAAAAATCAAGTTGTTGTGAGGCTAAGAAGGATAGTACTACTTAGAGAAGTGAAGAAATGCACATTTCAAGCACCCATCCAAAAGCTTTATCGGTTTCAGGATCCTTCTTCATTGCCAAGGAAACATTCATCCATGTTGGAGCAATCTTCTTAAGGGATTCCTATCATTTTTGCAAAATTAAATTAAAAAAAGTTGTCAAAAATCAAGAATATCCACAAGTATTTAATTTGCATACACCGTCATTTGACTTTAATTATAACTACTTCTAAAATCACACATATGGTTGGTTTTGATTCGCTGACAGTGTAGAACTTTTTATACGGACAATGTATAACAAAATTAAACTCTATCCATAAATCATAATTACCAGAAAGAACTAAATGACAGATACCTTGCCAACAATTACAGGTGAATTCCCAATTGGATCTATATTGGTTACAGGTCCATTCTCCTCAGGGTAGTACTTTCTTAGCACTTTCTCATACTTCTTAGGCTCAATATAAAAGAAAGGGAATGCAGCTCCCATTCCATCTCTGGCTAAGTTGGGTATAGGTTTCACAATGATATGATCTGGCTCTGACATCAATATGTAACTGATATACAAAACAAATACACATTAATAAAAGTCAAAACCAAAATCCTAGAATAGAAAATGAAATTTAAAGTTAAACATATCGTACTCTTCTTTGATATCTGCTTGTTGAAGCCACTGTACAAATGCCCATGGTCTATTAAGGACAATGTAACCCTGCCATAAAAGAACATACATTAAGAAGATTGCACAAAAACAACAAGTGACTCATCAATTTTGTCCTCAAGCTGTGGGGTAGGTCAAATTGGTCCCCAGAATTAATGAACATTCAAAATAACTTTTGAAATTAAAACCTCAATCACGTTAGTTCCTCCGTGCCAATTTCAGAGAATAAACTGATCGACCCAAAAGGACTAACGTAATCAAGAAATTTTAGTTTCAGAAATCATTTTAAATTTCATTAGTTTTGCAGATAAAATTGCCTGATATCCACTGTTTTAGGGACTAGATTACTGATTCACTCCAAGAATATTGGGCCATTTTATTGAAATCAGACTATAGCGTCATTTGATTCATATAGCCAACCCCACTTAGTGAGATAAGGCTTAGATGTTGTTGTAAACGGTTAAGATTTGTAGCTTGGTAAAGAACCAAAAAAATTACAAATTACAGATCAAAATCAGGTTACTAAGATCTTCCTGCAATCACTATTTGACTATAAGGAATCCATTTCCAAATAACAGTAGTGATTTCACTCCCTAAAAATCTACTAACCTCACTCACAATTTAGTCAATGATTCAAACTATTACAATTCAGTTCCTAAATCATTCAAACTCAACTATCAACTTCGGTAAAATTCACCACTAGCATTTCTCAATTTAAACATAAAGTAAAAATACTAATATTTTCACCCCAAAATCAACTATAGTACTACACATTATTTATACAAATTAGTCAATGATTCAAATTACTACAATTTAGATCCTAAATCACTCAAACTCAACTATCAACAATGGTAAAATTCACCACTAGCATTTCTCAAATTAATAAGAAAATAAACAATTGTCATATTTAATTCCCAATCACAAAAAAAAAACCATTTTTCATCAAGATCAAGTACAGTATATACATCATTGATACAAATCAACAAAACCCAGAAAAAATAAATATATAAAAAGTGATTGAAAGCAATGAAAATTAAGAACCTGATCCATTCCAGAAGGCAAAGGTTGAGCAACAAAAGTAGGGATCTCATCCATATACTGATCACTTTTTCCAGAATGCAAAATCCTAGTAAATCCACCCATACCAGAATTGTCATCACCACTTTCCTTCATCTTCTTAAACCAATAATACATAACTCTACACTGCCATGTATTGTAAATAGAATCAGAAGCTGTAACAGCTGTATGAAATAATCTCTTAGAAGAAGCACTTTTTCTATTAAGTGGCATCTTGATTATTGGGTCAATTTTTATTGATGGTTTACGTGAAGGACCAGGAAAATCTTGTCTCAAAGGTGCGTTTCCTGAGATAATGATGTTGTATGTTATTAATGTTACTGAGAATGTAATTAGGATTGTGAAAAACATGTTTCCACAACCCATTTTTGAAGTTTTGTTTGTTCTTTTTCTTGTTCTAGTTTTGATTCATATGAAGAAGAAGAAGAAGATGGTCAATTATTACTATTAGGCGGCTATATGAAGGGTTCTTGTCTATATCTAGTTGGTGTTGAAAGTGGAAACTCTCAAAAAGTCTTCTTCACTTTGTTTTTTCCATTAATAATTAAAGAACATGCTATTTGTACATAAAAAAATTGAAAAATGCCATTTGAGTCATTTTTTATTTTTGTATAATGTTATATATTAGATGGAGCATGTGTCATAATATATTTTTTCATTTGGCTCAGTTATACTATTAAATGATCCTGTTACTTTATGTCTATATCATTTATATTTTTTTGAAAGAAAAAAATATAAATAATTTTTTTCCACAATGATATATTTTTTTAAAAAAATTATTTATATGGTTAAATAGTGTTTAAATAAAAAAAATAGTCTTTATCCGAGTCATTTGAGCGAAATTTTGTTTACTCTTTATAAAAAAAAGTTTGAAATTACTCTTTACCATTTCAAGATTTTTTTATTTTATTTTAGACGACAACTGATAGTGTAAAATGGTTTACGCGAAGCACTAAGTTGGCTAATTAATTTTATTTTTCATTTTTTTTATCTAGTATATGCTATGCAATATTACATAAGTTAAGATAATTAAAAATATTTTGTATTGAAAACAACGTAGTTGAAGAGAAAAGGTAAGAGCACATGCTAGTCATATTGGATTAGTGGAAATTAGACAATTTTTAGTCTCTCTTTGGCAACAATAAAGGGTCTTTCTTAATTGGGCAACATTTCCCCAATTTTGGATCTTTAATTCCAAGTGGTAAAATAGTTTTTCAATTACCTAAATTCGTTTAAGTTTGACTTGTTTATTGTAGGCTTTGACCATTTTTTTTCTTTGAACTGTCATTTTCGGTTAAAGTCATACTAATCAATTCCAAGTTAATTTTGTTTGGCAACTCATAATGAATCTACATTCTTGCTCTAGATGAGTCGATATGGGATGAAATCAATAATAGCCATTTTAGAATTCATTATGTCTTAAAGGACTTCCTACAAAGTTTAATGTCATTTCTTCGACTTATCTTCATTGTTAATTTTTTATTATCAAATCGATGATGATCTATTTAGTCGCCTCATCTCGTCCACCGGCTTAAGCATAATAAGGAAAGGAACATATAAGTTTTACTCTGAACCTCTGCATGAAGGCAACCGTTGTGTCGCTGGTGAACATCATCATTATATTTTTAATGACAAATGTTAATAATTAATTGTTATGTTAATTTTTTCTCCTTTATTCATGTTCGAACCCAAAATCTGCAATACATTTTCCCTTGGCTCAAACCAATTTAGCTACCCCAACCACCCAAGTGAAAATCATTCCTTAATCGGTTGTAATGGTCTTAGGATACACAACCTATATATGATCTCATGTAGTATGAATCTAATTATCACATCATGCCCCATATTTATCATTGACCGAGCTTCTACCCATTTAGTGAAGTAGTAAATAGCCATTATGATGAAAGTGTGTCTCCTAAAGGAAGTAGGATATATTTTTCCAATCTGATATAGTTCATCCCCTGCATGACTAAGGTTTGTTTATTGGTCAATAAATCTATGGATGCCCTTTGTATTAGACCATGTAACTGACACACTTCACATCCCTTGACATTTTGAAAGCAATTAGCCATTATTGTTGGCTAATAATATCCATGTCGATAAATCAACCACTTAATCGTATGAACAACTCTATGGGATCCACAAAGTCCTTCATGAACTTCTGCCATGACTTTGAGAGATTTTTCTCTTCCCAAACATTTGATGAGAACTCTATTGACTCCTTTCTCATACAAATTTCCATCTCTCATCACATAGTTGAGTTCTTTTTGTTTCACTTTGAAGTCAGCTTAAATAGATGGATCCCTCTTAAGTGATCAACAAACTCTTTAATCCAAAATTCGACCACTTGTATACACCCTTCCCAGAGTCATATCTTTAGACGTTAAACTTAAAGGCCTTAAAATTTAATTATACAACTAGTATATCAATTTGTTTACGCTAGCACCTAAATTCTTGTAATGTTTAAAAGTCAAAATGAGCGTTTTAGCCCTAAAAAAAAAAATTTGAGCTGCTAATTAAAATGAAAATGTGCATCAAAGATTCTGCTTTGTCTAAGGTCTCAAAAAGTATGCAGACCATTTTAGCCCTTCTGTGTGGTATTTCTTATGAAAAATTGTTGTCCTCACTTCAGTTTTTGTTTGAAAACACGTGGAAATCACATATTTAACTCCAACGGTAGCTAACTACCGTTTGATTTCATCCATTTTATTTGTTTCGGAACGGTAGTTAGCTATCGTTGGGGTTAAATGTGTAATTCCCATGTATTTTTTAACAAAAATTGAAGTGAGAACAACAAAAGTCTTTCTTGTGTGTAAGCTCAAGTGGTGTTTCCTTGAACCCATAGGATTGTTGGGCCAAATTATTAGCCTTGCCATTCTCTTCGGGATGCGCATGTTAAACAAGAAAAATGTTTTTCACACTTCACTCAATGCTAAGAAACATCATAAAATGACAAATTTAACTTCAAAATCTATTGATAGTTAACTACCGTCGGCTAAAATTCATCGACAGTTAACTGTCGATTCAGTTATATTGATAATTTCGTGGTGTTTCATAACAACCTTTAATGTAGGAACATCAAATTTCGTTAAACAATTACATCGACAAACATTCAAGCATTTATATTCCCTAATAATTTGTTTAATCACCAACTGGGAGTCCCTTATGACTTGAATATGATATTATCCATAGACCATCAGACCATATGATTACCTATATCTTACGTTCCATGATATCACCTTGTATTTGACTTTATTATTAGAGAACTTACGATCCAGTTGGCATTTGAATTTCCAAACTATCTATTGTGGGTAGGGGTTGGTATAAAAAAAAGAAAAAAAACTGATTCAAACTGTTGAATCAAATTGAACCAGAAAAACTGAACTATTACCAATAGTTCTGAAATTGAACCGACACAATTTGGTTTAGAACAGTTAAGTTTGAAACAGTTCGGTTCAGTTTTAAAAAGTTCTAAAATTCGATTTCATTTAGTTTTTTATGTTTTTTCAATGGTACTAATAATAACAATTTAGTTAAAAAAATATTCGGTTCGGAATAATAAATTTTGATTTTTATTAAAAACTATTTAAGGTTCGGTTCAGTTATTTTAAATTTAACAAATAATTCAGTTCAATTCAATTTTCATCGTGAACTGAACCATGTCCACCTCTACTTATGGGTTAATGATGATAGACTTTTAACAAATATACTAAAAATACATCGAAGTAATAAAATTTATAAGTTCGTCTTCACAGTGATTGTTTCAATCTTAACTTAGAAATTTAATTATAATAAGGATTTAACAAATGGGGGTATGCATAATATATATGAGTTTATTTGAAAATAAAAATAAAAAATAAATTGTTTCATAAAACATAAGAGACTGAAAAATGACCAGGTCTTTCGAATCCTTTATTTCTTGTTGCTTGATAATTGCGTCTAATTTCTAAAATTTTGCGCCTAGTATTACGATAAATTAACAAAATGATTTAGATTAATCTCTTGACTCAAAGCCCTCTCATCCGATTACAACTCCGTAATCTCTTAGGTGAGTTCGTAGTCATTGAAGGTTTTATAACTCTTAATTTCTAAATTCACAACCTAACAATCCAATATCTCTAAAGTGATATGTTACGTTGAACAATTATATTAGGTTAAATTCAACAGTTAGGGCTAGTAATCAGTTGATATTTTGGATCAGTTCATACATTCGTCAATATATAAAAGTCATTAGGCACAAATATAATTGAATAATACTATATTGCAATTGTATAGAAAGGTACTTGACAATTACATGATTTAAATAGCTCAAAATAAATTGATCTAAAAGACATAATCAGAGGAAATTAGTTATTCATGTTCATTGTAATAAACAACATAAAAAGAAAATAAACCCGATAGAGTTCCATCGTTGCCGACGTTGCTCCTCAAATTCTTTCCAATTGGTGTTGTTGTGTTCCCATGCCCATGTGCTTCTCTCGTTCACCTCTGTCAACTATAGCCTGCTGCGCACAAGGGTAGCAGGCTTTTTTAAGCCTCAATAAGGGGTGCACCCTACGTAGACGTAGGTGGTGCCTTTGCATAGGGCCAATGGATCCTTATGTGAATATTGGCGGTCCAAGGTGAAAAATAATACTTAAGTTTGTTGCAAGCATAAAGCACTGATACAAATAATTTCTCAATGGGTACTGTATATCTAGTCTAAGCATCATTCAAGATTCGGCTAAGGTAATACACTTCTCTTTTCGTTCCATTATCGACATCTTGGGCTAGCAAGAACCCAATTGACTCATCTTTTGCGACAATGTACAATTTGAGTGGTTAACGTGGTACTAGTGGCACGAGTACTAGCGGATTCACAAAGGCCTACTTGATTTGCTTAAAGGTGTTATGTTCTCAGCTCCCCATATATCATTCTCTCTAAGTCCTTTAGTCTTAGATATGAACCTTCTTAGGAAACTTGTTTTCCCCAAAGAGACTCTGCAACTCCTTCTTTGTGCCTGGTTCTTGTCCACCTCAATTTCTTTGTTATGTGCCAGAAAACTAAGGAAGTTCCAAAAAAATATATCTAAATACACATTTATCCGGGTTCACCTTCAAAGTGTGCGACCTCGTTCTTTTATGAGTCTTCTCTAGCTTCTCAAAGGCCCTAAGCCTATACCTCACTGGCTTGAGACTTGGGTCAGACTTCTTTTATTCAAACCCTAAAAAATGAAGAAAATTGGCACTACTTGTCTTTTTACAAAAAATATTGGCACTTCTGAGAAGGTTGATGAATATAATCGAGTGCAATCTAGGGACTCTTTGCTCGTGTTTGTAAAAATTGTGAAGTTCAGTTCAAAAGATATTATTCTTTGAAATCAAGAATTGTTTTTGGTAATCCTATTTTAAATATGTCAAATACTAAATATGAACACATTTTTTAACTAAGATCTGGACATTAATTTGTTTTGTTAATTTGTCACGGTGTAACTCCTCGTGTTAAACTCAACCCTCCTCGGTTACTAAGAATTGTCTATATTGCGAAGAGGAGAAAACTCTACGAATGAAAAGAAAAATTCTTATAAATATACTATTATTTATCAAAAACAAATATCTATGAATTATACTTCAGTATTATGATAAAAATATATTGATCCTTTTACTTGAAATAACACTCTAATATTATATTTGTTATGAGTATTTTAATAGAAATAACACATCAACTTTTTTCTTCAATCAATATCTATTTATCCCCTAAAAAAATAGAATGTCTATATATAAAGTCTATAACGCGGGAGTCCACAAATAGACGCGGGAATCTACAAATCCTAACTCAACTGACAAAATGCAGAAATTGTTAAGTAGGACGTTATGACTGGGGTTCGAACCCCGACACCTCCACTTGTGTGTGTGAATTTATTTATAATAACTTTATCATTTCGTCTATCTACCACTCGTGTCTGAG
>Ga0228711_1006191_pt1 | contig 17918 bp, 5 predicted proteins | sample MedpolnodulmetaG_2_FD_177996 | JGI IMG/M metagenome (GOLD analysis project Ga0228711, IMG submission 177996) | Root nodule microbial communities from Medicago polymorpha collected in Santa Monica, California, United States - brown nodules | ecosystem: Host-associated > Plants > Roots > Nodule...
GATTTCTCAATTGCTCTCCGGTTGATGAAATTTCGTCTCACTAATTTCCCCTTTATCCATAGCTTGCTTTAATTTCCTTTTCCAAATTTTCTCTGTTTGAAATATATAATTTTAGCATAAATTTCAATTCGGTGGTTGAAATTTGATTTAAGGAAAATTATCATCTCAATTTGTTTAGCGTATTGAATTGTGTATGTAAGCGATGCTCTAGTCTTTTAATTTATTGTTCTAATCTCAATATAATTTTTGTTTTGTTATCCAATGTTTGAAGCAACTTATGATTTTCACAGTGAATCATGTTCAATTTTATTTTTTTTAGGGAAAATCATGATCAGTGTTGTTTTTGTATAATATTTGCTTTGTGTACTATGAAATATACAATAGGATAAATAAGATTTGTGAGTGAAATATACAATAAGATAAACAAGATTCGGTAGTGAATTTCTCGTATGTCATGAGAGTAATGTTTAAACAATGCAATTTCAGCGATGAGGGAAACACCGTTAACATACAAGGGAGGTGAGTGTTTTTTTTTAAACTAGAGGGGGTGGAGGTGTTATATTAAGAGACCTCGGGGGAGGTTAGTGCAATTTGCTCTTAAATTAAAAAGTATAGTTTTAAAAAAGTTAACAAATAAAAAATAGCTCCTTTAAATAAATAAAAGCAAATAAAAAATAGATCAATTCTTAATGAGAATTTGGATATTATTGTCAATTTTCACAAAGTCTAAATTTAGTTCAATCATTTTTTTTAACGTTTAACTAATGTCTATCTTTCACTCGTCATTCAAGTCAAACAAAATTACAATGAAATTACTTCACAATAAACTACAAAACTATCCTTCAATAGTTTAAACACGGCTACATTTGTTTGTGTTGGATTCGACCAAAGATCTTTATTATATCAAGAGACCATACCATCTCATTCCAACACGTTTTAAGGATTTTCACAAAAAGTAGGATCACCAATAAAGTAATTTTGTAAAATATTGATGGACAGGAAAGATACGCACTAAACACAAGAAATAACGTATTTGAAAGGTAGTAATAAAAAAAGAATTATTTTTTTGAGCAAATAAAAAATAAATTAACAATACATAGTTCAGTAAGAGAAATACTTGCATAGGAAAAAACCTAAATTTAAAAAGTTTAGGCACACTCACACTGTCACACATATATTTGTTTTTTTAAAAGAAAATGATTTAATGATGTTGAATGATGTGACCAATATCTTTATTATTTAATCTTTGTCATTGTTGTGTGTCTAAAGAATTTTATTTGCTTTTGTGACTATGTAAGCCTTTCTCGTTCACTAATGTGCCATGTGAAAGTTCCACCATCTACAGTATTGTTCATCACTTTGTAAATTGCAAGAAAATGTTAAAATATATATAGATCCATTCATGCTCCGTTTTAGAAATAAAAATAAATAAATAATTTTAGACAATTAGTTATGTTTTGAAGATATTCATTCCAACCTGTTAAAAAAGTACTTATTCATTAATCCAAAAGCATCAAATTATTTTTTATATTATATGATCCGCTAATGGTGGAATTTTCATACGAGTCACGACACATGACTAAACTTTCACATTGTTGCTTCGGAATGCTCTTTGAATTGAATCAGCATTTCATTTTTTTTATCACCTTTCAACATTTCACACTGACCAACTACTTTGCAAACTTTCTAGCATTGCATTTGACTAATAGTTCATCCTCAAGCAATACGTTTTTTATTACCGACCCTCTTAAATTTTCATTCAACTCTTGAATTTTTGAAAAATGGCTGACGCCTTACTTGGTGTTGTGTTTCAGAACCTAATGTCTCTTGTTCAAAACGAATTTTCAACTCTATTTGGAATCAAGTCAAAAGCTCAAAAGCTATCAAGAACCTTAGAACTGATCGAGGCTGTTCTTGAAGACGCTGAAAAGAAGCAATTAACAGACCGATCTATTCAAATATGGCTACAGCAACTCAAAGATGCGGTGTATGTGCTTGATGATATCCTTGATGAGTGTTTAATCAAATCCAGTCGACTCAAGGGTTTCAAACTAAAGAACGTCATGTTTCGATGTGATATAGGCACTAGGTTGAAAGAGACTGCAAGCAGACTCAACCAAATTGCTGAACATAAGAACAAGTTTCTTCTACGAGAAGGTGTTGTTGTTACAGAAAAACCAATTGAAGTGGCTGGCTGGCGTCAAACCAGCTCCATTATTGCGGAACCAAAGGTGTTTGGACGAGAAGATGATAAAGAGAGGATTGTTGAGTTTCTTCTCACCCAAGCGAGGGACTCGGACTTCCTTTCCGTCTATCCAATTGTTGGTTTAGGTGGTGTTGGAAAAACAACTCTTGCTCAATTGGTCTACAACGATGATAGGGTGAGTCACAATTTCAAAACAAAAATTTGGGTTTGTGTTTCAGAGGTATTCTCAGTCAAGGGGATTTTGTGTTCCATTATAGAATCCATGACAAAACAGAAGTGTGATGCAATGGGTTTAGATGTAATACAAAGAAAGGTGCAAGAAATGTTGCAAGGAAAAAGATGTTTGCTGGTTTTGGACGATGTTTGGAACAAAAGTCAAGAATTTGAATTTGGACTAGACCATGAGAAATGGAATAAATTGAAATCTGTGTTGTCTGGTAGATCGAAAGGTACTTCCGTTTTAGTGTCTACTCGTGACATGGAGGTTGCATCAATCATGGGAACATGCTCAACTCGTTCTTTGTCAGTTCTCTCTGATGATGAATGTTGGTTATTGTTCAAACAATATGCATTTGGACATGATAGAGAAGAGAGTGCAGAGCTTGTGGCAATAGGCAAGGAGATAGTAAAAAAATGTGCGGGATTGCCTCTGGCAGCACAAGCATTGGGGTGTCTAATGCACTCAAGAAGTGAAGAAAAGGAATGGTTTGAAATTAAAGAGAGCGAGCTTTGGGATTTACCGCATGAGAATTCTACTTTGCCAGCTCTGAGGTTGAGCTACTTTCATTTATCACCAACCTTAAAACAATGTTTCACTTTTTGTGCTATATTTCCTAAAGATACAAAAATCATGAAGGAAGAATTGATTCATCTTTGGATGGCTAATGAATTTATTTCATCTAGAAAAAATTTGGAGGTTGAAGATGTTGGCAACATGATTTGGAATGAATTGTGCCAAAAGTCTTTCTTTCAAGACATTCATATGGATGATGATTCAAGAGACATTTCTTTCAAAATGCATGATCTCATCCATGATCTTGCTCGATCAGTAGTGGGGCAAGAATGTATGGTTTTAGAGAATGCATGTTTGACTAATATGTCAAAAAGCACCCATCATATTAGTTTCATCTCTCCGCATCCAGAATCATTAGAAGAGGTTTCCTTCACAAAAGTGGAATCGTTGCGAACATTGTATCAACTAGCTTATTATTTTGAGAAGTATGACAATTTCTTACCAGTAAAGCACACCCTTCGCGTTTTAAAAACAAGCACTTTAGAGTTATCATTACTTGGTAGTTTAATTCATTTGAGGTATTTAGAGCTTCACAATTTTGACATAGAAACCTTCCCCGACTCAATTTATAGCTTACAAAAGTTGAAAATCTTGAAATTGAAAGATTTTTCCAACCTGAGTTGTCTTCCGGAACGCTTGTCTTGCTTACAAAATCTTAGACATTTAGTCATTGAAGATTGTCATTTGTTGTCTCGCATGTTTCGTCATGTTGGAAAATTATCTTGCTTAAGAACATTAAGTGTTTATATTGTAAATTCCGAGAAAGGACATAGCTTAGCAGAGTTACGTGATCTAAACTTAGGAGGAAAGCTGGAGATCAGAGGCTTACCAAATGTCGGTAGTTTATCTGAAGCTCAAGAAGCCAACTTGATGGGTAAAAAAGACCTCGATGAATTATGCTTGTCATGGTTGCACAATGATTCATCTGTTAAGACCACTATTATTAGTGACGATCAAGTACTTGAAGTGCTTCAACCTCACACAAATCTCAAGAGCTTGAAAATAGATTTTTACAAAGGATTATGCTTCCCAAGTTGGATCAGAACTCTTAGTAATTTAGTTACTCTTGAAATTAAGGGTTGCATGCATTGTGAACGGTTTTCATCTCTTGGTAAATTACCATCTCTAAAAACACTTCAATTAACCTTGGTGTCTGTGAAATACTTGGATGATGATGAATTTCACAATGGTTTGGAAGTGAGAATTTTCCCATCTCTTGAGGTACTTATAATTGATGACTTACCAAACTTAGAGGGGTTGTTGAAAGTGGAAAAAAAGGAGATGTTTCCTTGTCTTTATATTTTGAACATCAACAATTGCCCTAAACTTGAACTTCCATGTCTTCCATCTGTTAAAGACCTGAGAGTACAGAAATGTACTAATGAGTTGCTGAAGTCAATCTCTAGCTTGTATGGTCTTACCACCCTTACACTTGATGGAGGCGAAGGAATAACATCCTTCCCAAAGGAGATGTTTGGAAACCTTACTTGTCTCCAATCTCTAACTCTACTAGGTTACCGAAATTTGAAGGAGTTACCAAATGAACCCTTCAACCTAATTTTGGAGCATCTGAATATCGCTTTTTGCGATGAGCTTGAGTATTTACCAGAGAAAATATGGGAAGGTCTGCAATCACTACAATCCATGAGGATTTATTGTTGTAAAAGATTAAAATGCTTGCCAGATGGTATTAGACACCTCACTGCACTTGATTTGTTGAATATTGCTGGATGCCCAATATTAACGGAGCTATGCAAGAAGGGAACAGGGGAAGACTGGAACAAGATAGCGCATATTTCAAAACTAGACATTAGTTAGAATGAAGAAGCATAGATGTTTGAACAGGTAGGCTCTTTATTCTCCCTCCATCCTTTTGATTGTGTTTCTTTTAGGTCTGCCTGGCAAGACACATATTAGAGCTCGAGGTTTATATTTTATAACTTATAAGTTCGTATGACTAAAAAAGACATGTTTGGTAATTGTCACGAGCTTATAGCTTATTTTTATGAGTTTATTGTGCTATTTGATAAGTAGGCTCAAGTAGCTTAAGCTTATAACTTTTCACTTTTTATCTCAATTTTATCCCTGAAATCTTAAATGAAAAAATAAATAAATAATTAAATATACCTTTTCTATATTATTCGTATTTATAAACTAAATGTAATTTCTAGTCGAAACAATTTCTTAAAGTATATTGTATGTTTCTTGTACAACGTTATACTTTACTTTCATTCAATATTTGTTACATATTCTCATTATGGAGTGATTTTTCCAGGTTTTAGCTGAGTTCTTTGGAACCCTTTCTAAAGAATGAGCACCGGAGTAAACGAAAGATCTTTTACTGGTGATTCGAAATATGCAGAGTTTTTACAAGTGAGTTCTTTGCTTTTTTTCAGGGATTTTGTTTATTATTTTGAATCAATTGTTTCAAATGGTATTGATGAAAATGGTTTTAATCGTTTAGATTTTAGTAGAATTAGTAAAAATATTGGCTTACTATAACATTTAAATTTACAAAACAAAGTAGAGAATATGTTGTGTCATGAGGGGACCCAGGGATGATCACGAAAATTTAAGACATAAGGTATATAGATCATCTCACGCATATGTTGCTCAACTTTCACTTTCTATCCAAGAGTCAAGGACAACTTTTTTTTATAGAAGAATTGTATGATGTTTTTAGAAGAACTACTGTTTTTAATCTTGATGTTTCTTATAGTTCTTCTCAGATGCTGATATCTAATTTTTGACATTTGCTGATAGTATAAGGGGGAGCTTCAAATGCAGAGGAATATTTTCATTGTGCTACTCAAGATGATCCTAATGATGGTGAAATCTTGATTCACTATGCGAAGCTCGAGTGGGAGAACCGTCACGGCAGAGATAGAGCATTGGTCAAGTTTGAAGAATGGAGAAGTGGTATGATAGTTTCTAAAGTTTCTAATTTTAATTTCTATCTGCATTAATCACTTGCTTAATGTTACCAATAATATTTTCTTTGTTCAAGCTACAATCTAGGTGCCATTGTATTTCATAATGCTAATCTAGGACACTCGTGTTATTTCATTATGCTTGTGTCAGATATGTTGTGGAATGAATGGATGTTGCTGACTTCTGTGAGAATGTCCCGCTTTCCGATTACGAGTTCATGTTAAGTCCACTGTTTTGCCAGAAAGCAAGAGCCCTATGAAAGTTCTATGATTGCTGATTGAGCCCTGTGCTAAGTTTTTATGAATAGAAGTTGCTGATTCTGCTTTTCGTTGAAACTTCAATCTTCCATGTTTGGTGAAGGTCCTCTTGACTCCATGTCTCAAAATATCCAACTTTCCATGGCTGATCCAAATGGTAAATCACATAAAGGTAACTTAGGCTATGCTCAGGTGTCATTTGTGGTTGATATTTGTAAAAAAAATATCATCTATTTAAAAACAAAAACTATTGAACATTGGCATATCATAATTAAGAAATATTTAAATTTAAATGGTTTTATCATTTGTCATTATATTAAAAGTGTATTAATGTCATTTGATCTTTCTGCCAAAAAATGATGTAAACTTATAATAGCTTCAAGATACACACAAACAGACACAAAATAGAAAAATACACATCACTTAACATGCATATGTAACTTGGTTTTCTTTTCCTTATGTTATTTGTGACATTGACTAGGAGGGCACTTATCCCTTGGAGAACTCCATTAAAGAATCAAATATATCCAGCAACATGTATGATGTACAAGTTTGCAATGACTCAGATGATCATTATCGCGTCTCTACTGCCATTGATGCTGAAGTTGATATGGTATAGATCTCCACTTCCTATAATATTTTAACATAGATTTCTTGATTTCATCATGAATTTATAATTTATTATTCATGAAAATATTCAGGTCATGTCCCTTTTCTGCATGAGATATTTATGGAAAGTTTGGTATTTCAAGTTCAATCAAGGGAAAGATCAATAGCCAAAATTGGTGATGTTAAGCATATTTTAGAAGTGAAGTTTGCTGCTGAAGTTTTCAGTTTCCTTTAACTGATAAATCTTTGCTTGTTATTGTCGGTTTCAAGGTAAGCAAAGTTCAAATCTTAGTGATTTTATCTTTTAAGTGCTTAAGCATTTGAATATTTTAACCATTAGTAGGCTTTCTTTGTGTTTCATGCTTCAGTAAAGTAATCGTCTTTCCGCCTCCTGGTGGTTGGAGTTGGTTTTCAAGACTTTATAATGTTAATTAATTACCTTCACAAATCATTTTTTCACCAAACATATTTAAAAACCCATCCTTATTGCAAAGGGAAAAAAAAGTATCTTCTAGATGTACTGTAATCTGTAAGATTTGATAAAGTAATTGAATGTATTTTGGTTATACAGGTTAGGGAAATCATGACAGGCATGAACAGTGAATCTCCAAAGAAGACAGTGAAAGCGAACAAACTGTCCATGAAATGAAGGAAAGGAAACCGCAGATTAAATGATGAGGAAAGAAACTACAAAACTGATATGGTTGGCATCAAAGGAGAGCAAGTAGAATGCCGATCCAACAAACTCAATTCCAACTATAAGAAATGTTGAAAGAGTTACAGATTCTCCTAAGTCTCAGAAGCCACTGAGCCAACACAAAGGACTTAAGGAGTAATGAAGAGTCTGGTTGCTGCAGCTGCAGACCACTGAGCCAACAATTCCAAGCTAAGAAGAAAAGGAAATTGGTTTGGCAGAAGAAAGTGAAGTTTGCATTAGTTAATTTCCATCATCAGATGACAACTTGAAAAAAGTCATAATCTACGAATTTGAGAAGATTAAACTCAAAGGTAGATGCACATGATTCCGTAGATGTTTATAATTATATTTGCAATCAATAAAAATCATTTTTTCAATCCTAATGTTTCAGTTTATTTTCAGTTTGTCTAGATTGATTTTCATGTGATAATGCTTGTGGTGAATATTCCTGACCAAGAAGATGTTGCTGACATTTATGTAAACATGTTAGCTGAAGTGGCTACTAAGGAGATTGTTGAACATGCTTCGCTCTTCTAACTTCTGTGGTACCTGATGGATCTATGGAGGCTTCCTCATGTAGAATCCTTCGCAGAGATAGAGAAGATAGAGTGTGCATTTTCTACTATTCTAGTCTAAAATTATGAAACTTCCAGTACGTCTGGAGCTGAAAATAAAGTTTACATCCAATCCTGTAAAGACAAAAATGAAAGCAACGAAGTTAAAAAGGTAATTCTACAACTTTCAATGCTGAAAAGAAAGAAGAAGACCAGAAGGATACTATGATTTCTGTAAGAAACTGTGATTTCTTCTTGACCAAGTATAATATGAAACATAGAGTTCTATGCATTTTTCATGAATCTGTTGTAATAAAGAGTGAAAACATCTTTGTCATAAAGAATTCTAGAAGAGTATCTGTGTTTCATTGATTAGATCTCCTAATTAGACTTTCCCGAGATTATATTTGATTGATAAGATTTCGAAAATTGAAAATGCCTATTAATCTATCTTGGAGACAGATTAGCCTTTGCTCCCATAGTCGATCAGTTTTACACGCGACAAAGCAAACTTGGTTAGAATCAGAAAAAGTTCAGCTAACATACAACGCCAATTTAATTCAGAGAGATATCAGAACAAATACTCTGCCAAGTCCTTTTTGGATCCTGTTAGTGAGTTAACTGGGTTCTGTGTTGCTTTGCCTTCATTATTTTCAGTTGTTATTCAGAGATAGTCGACATATAATAATAAAAAATTCAGAGAGCATTATAAATATTTCATCTGTTTGGATTATTGAAGCATTCAAATCAGAATAAGCTACAAGGAAAAAAGCTTTTAACAACAAATTTCAATATTTCAGAATTTAATTCTAAAAAGCCTGCTCCACAACATGAAACCTTTGCTCGCGTTAGGTACTATTTGCTAGCATTATTATTAAGTTTGGTTTTTTGTAGTATATCAAATTGATCTCCATTTCAGTCTTGCTTGTTATTATATGTTTGTTGGATCTTAGAAATGACAACTTTGGAAGTTTTTTTTTTATTACAATATTTATGTCATTCAAATTTACTTTCCAATAGTGTTGATCCTTTGGTGTAACATCATCATATATGTGGACTTGTTTATGGTAAGAGCATACTATGAAGCTGTTAGTTGTTGGATTATTGATGCTACCAATAGGTGACTGTCCGTGTGTTCACGTAAACTTCATTTTCTAAGCTTGGCATCGTGACGCGGTCAAATTCTCGGATATGTTCTTGTCTGCTCTTTTGACCTCGCCCATTTGGTTTTTGGGTTCATTAATTCTTAGTACCTGAGAACCTACAAGATTATGTCCAGTTTTGGATTGGAAAATAGAAAAGCTAATTAAAGTTAAGATCATAACTAATTGAGTATAAGTTTTGAGTGTGTTTTGAATTTGACAATTTTCCTGAGACTTATTTTTTCTGGTACACGAGCAAGTAATTTTAAACTTGAAAATGTAGAACTCCATAAATGCTTGTTAACGTAAGGGTATTTAAATTAGAAAAACAATTAAACATTTTTGTTTTTTTAACTGAATCATCATTTATGTTTACAAGGTTTATCTTGATCAAAAAAAATGTTTACAAGGTTTGAATCAAGAAATGATTTGACTGACATTTGAAATTTTGAGGAGCAAATGAGCAATTTTAATTTTCAGGGAACAAATATCTTTGTATTTTGTTTTGAGCATGAATTCAAATTAGAGTCGCTTCACGTGACGTTGTCAGAATAGTGGTTGCAGACAACGGTCGGAATATTGTCCACAACCACGTAAGACACAATTGTAATATTTAATAATAGTAAAAAACTAACTCACTTTGACAATATTTTCAACTAATATATAAATACAAATGCTAACATGTAAAATGTTTGATTTATCTCAATGAATATTTTCAACTACAATGTCCTCAATCCTAGTGACTGCAAATGCGACGACACTTTTAAAATCATGGTTACAAGGATCACTTTAGATCTTTAACTTTCATAAAAAAAATCTAGAACCATTCATGACCCGTGTACCTTAGAAATAAAAAAGAAGAAATAGTTTTAGACAATTATTTCCAACTTGTCAAAAAAGTATTCAATAATCCAAGACAAGAGCATCAAAAGTAGTACACTAACAATTTTTAATATTATCTGCTACCACTTATGGTGGAACTTTCACATGGCACATGACTAAACTGTGGAATGTTACTTCGGGATGCTACTTGAATTGAATCACCATTTCATTTTTTATTAACTTTCAGCATTTTTCATTAAACAACTACTTTGCCAACTTTCTAGCATTGCATTCTACTCATAGTTCAAAACACCATTTTTATTACCTTCATCCTTTCCCGTCGACCAATTTCAATTTTCATTCAACTCTTGAATTTCTGAAAAATGGCTGAGGCCTTACTTGGAAATGTGTTTGAGAACCTGATGTCTGTTGTTCAAAACGAATTTGCAACTCTATCTGGAATCAAGTCAAAAGCTGAAAAACTATCAACCACCTTAGAACTGATTAAGGCTGTTCTTGAAGACGCTGAAAAGAAGCAATTAACAGAATGCTCTATTAAAGTATGGCTGCAGCAACTCAAAGACGCGGTGTATGTGCTTGATGATATCCTTGATGAATGTTCGATCAAATCCAGTCGACTTAAGGGCTTATCTTCTTTCAAACCAAAGAACGTCATCTTTCGCCATGACATAGGCAGTAGGTTGACAGAGATTGCAAGCAGACTCAATCAAATTGCTGAAAGTAAGAACAAGTTTCTTCTACGAGAAGCTGTTACTGTTACGGAAAAATTACCAACTGAAGTGACTGAATGGCGCCAAACCATTTCCACTATTGCTGAACCGAAGGTGTTTGGAAGAGAAGATGATAAAGAGAAGATTGTTGAGTTTCTTCTCACCCAAGCGAGGGACTCTGACTTTCTCTCCGTCTATCCCATTGTTGGTTTAGGTGGTGTTGGAAAAACAACTCTTGCGCAATTGGTCTACAATGATGATACGGTGAGTGGCAATTTTAATACAAAAATTTGGGTTTGTGTTTCAGAGGTTTTCTCGGTCCAGAGAATTTTGTGTTCCATTATAGAATCTATAACTAAACAGAAGTGTGATACAACGGATTTAGATGTAATACAAAGAACGGTGCAAGAAATGTTGCAAGGTAAAAGATGTTTGTTGGTATTGGACGATGTTTGGAAGAAAAGTCAAGAATTTAAATTCGGACTAGACCATAATAAATGGAATACTTTGAAATCTGTGTTGTCTTGTGGATCCAAAGGTACTTCTGTTTTACTGTCTACTCGTGATATGGACGTTGCATCAATCATGGGAACATGCTCAACTCGCCCTTTGTCGGTTCTCTCTGATGATGATTGTTGGTTACTATTCAAACAATATGCATTTGGACGTGATCAAGAAGAGTGTGCAGAGCTTGTGTCAATCGGCAAGGAGATAGTAAAAAAGTGTGGAGGATTGCCTCTTGCCGCACAAGCATTGGGGTGTCTAATGCACTCAAGGAGTGAAGAAAAGGAATGGTTTGAAATTAAAGAGAGCGAGCTTTGGGATTTACCGCATGAGAATTCTATCTTGCCAGCTCTGAGGTTGAGCTACTTTCATTTATCACCAACCTTAAAACAATGCTTTGCCTTTTGTGCTATATTTCCCAAAGATGCAGAAATCATGAAGGAAGAATTAATTCATCTTTGGATGGCTAATAAATTTATTTCATCAAGAAAAAAATTGGAGGTTGAAGATGTTGGCAACATGATTTGGAATGAATTGTACCAAAAATCTTTCTTTCAAGACATCCATATAGATAAATATTCAAGAGTGATTTCTTTCAAAATGCATGATCTCGTCCATGATCTTGCTCAATCGTTAGGGCGGCAAGAATGTATGGTTTTAGAGAATGCATACATGCCTAATTTGTCAAAAAGCACACATCATATTAGTTTCAACTCTCCGTGCCCAGTATCATTAGAAGAGGATTCATTCACAAAAGTAGAATCGTTGCGAACATTGTATCAACTAAACCACTTACTCTTTTTTTTTAAGTTTGACGATTTCTTACCTATAAAGCACACCCTTCGGGTTTTAGGAACAAGCAATTTAGAGTTATCATTACTCGGTAGTTTAATTCATTTGAGGTTTTTGGAGCTTTACGAATTTGACATAAAAACCTTTCCCGACTCAATTTATAGCTTACAAAAATTGGAAATCTTGAAATTGAAAAATTTTCCCGATCTGAGCTGTCTACCGAAACGCTTGTCTTGCTTACAAAATCTTAGACATTTAGTCATTGAAGGTTGTAATTCATTGTCTCACATGTGTCCTGACATTGGAAAATTATCTTGCTTAAGAACATTAAGTGTTTATATTGTTAATTCAGAGAAAGGACATAGCTTAGCAGAGTTACGTGATCTAAACTTAGGAGGAAAGCTGGAGATCAGAGGCTTAGAAAATGTCGGTAGTATACTTGAAGCTCGAGAAGCCAATTTAATGGGTAAAAAATACCTCAATCAATTAAGCTTATCTTGGAAGGAGGATTATTCATCTGTCAAGGCCCCTATTATTATTGATGATCAAGTACTTGAAGTGCTTCAACCTCACACAAATCTCAAGAGCTTGAAAATAGATTTTTACAAAGGATTATGCTTCCCAAGTTGGATCAGAACTCTTAGTAATTTAGTTACTCTTGAAATTAAGAGTTGCATGCATTGTGAACGGTTTTCATCTCTTGGTAAACTACCATCTCTAAAAACACTCAAATTATTCAATGTGTATGTGAAATACTTGGATGATGATGAATTTAACAATGGTTTGGAAGTGAGAATTTTCCCATCTCTTGAGGTACTTAAATTAGAATATTTACATAACTTAGAGGGACTGTTGAAAGTGGAAAGAAAGGAGATGTTTCCTTGTCTTTCTATTTTGGAAATCCACTTTTGCCCTAAACTTGAACTTCCATGTCTTCCATCTGTTAAAGATCTGACAGTACGAGAATGTAATAATGAGTTACTGAAGTCAATCTCTGGCTTACATGGTCTTATCACCCTTAGCCTTTGTTTTGGTGGTGGAGTAGCATCCTTCCCAAAGGAGGTGCTTGGAAGCCTTACTTGTCTTCAAACTCTTGAAGTAGTGGGTTTCGATGATTTGAAAGAGTTACCAAATGAACCCTTCAACCTAGCTTTGAAGCATTTGGAGATTTTGTCTTGCAAAGAGCTTGAGTATTTACCAGAGAAAATATGGGGAGGTCTGCAATCACTTCAACATATAACGATCGTTAATTGTGAAAGATTAAAATGCTTGCCAGAAGGTATTAGACACCTCACTGCACTTGATTGGTTGACTATTCAAAGATGCCCAACATTGACGGAGCGATGCAAGGAGGGAACAGGGGAAGACTGGGACAAGATAGCGCATATTCCAAACCTATCCATTCATTAGAATGAAAAAGCAGATATGTTTGAAGAGGATTGGATCAAGTTGTTCCCTCTTCTCTGCTTCCATCACCATTGCAGATCCCTTCGTTCGTTGAGCTATCTTGTCACATCTCCGCCTAAACAGGTAGGCTCTTTATTCTCCCTCCATCCTTTTGATTGTGTTTTTTTAGGGTCTGTTTGGTATGACTAAAAAAGATATGTTTGGTAACTGTCACTTCCTCACGAGCTTATAGCTTATAATTTATATTTTTATGAACTTATTGTGTTTTTTGATAAGCTAATTCAAGTGGTTTATAGCTTAAAAGTTTATAGCTTTTCACTTTTTATCTCAATTTTATCCCTTAAATCTTAATTGAAAAAAATAAATATTAATCAATATACATTATTTATATCATTCAGATTTATAAACTAAATGTAATTTCTAGTCCAAACAATTTCTTGAAGCATATTGTCTGCTTCTTGTACAACGTTATATTGGTTTCATTCAATATTTATCACATATTCTCATTATGAAGTGATTTTTCCAGGTTTTAGCTGAGTTCTTTGGAACCCTTTCCCAAGAATGAGCACCAGAGTAAATAAAAGATCTTTTACTGGTTATTCAACGTGCTACTCAAGCTGATCCTAAATGCCTAATGATGATGGAATCTTGAATCACTATGCAAAGCTCGAGTGGGAGAACGATCACGCTAGAGATGGAGCATCAGTCAATTTTGAACGTGCAGCTCAAGCTTCGCCTCAAGCCAGGTAAAAACACTTCCATGCTATATGGACAAACTGGAATGGTCTTTAAATTTGCATAATTTTGAGTTTTCCATGAATAAAAGATAACAGTAAACATGTAACATTCTTTACAGTGATGTTCTTTTTAGATATGATGAATGCCCTAAAGTTTTCAATACTTATTCCAGTTGAACCTTTATTTGAAGAATGTGAGAAGAGGTATAATAGTTTCTAATCACCAAATTAATTTCTATTTTAAATTTCTATCTGCAAGAATCACTTGCTTAATGCTAATCCGGGACACTCATGTTATTTCATTATGCTTGTGTCAGATATGTTGTGGAATGAATGGATGTTGCTGACCTCTGCGAAAAGGTCCCACATTCCGATTATGAGTTTAGAAGTTAAGTCCACTGTTTTGCCAGAAATCAAGAGCCCTGTGCAATTTTAAGCTACAGTGAAAGTTTTTATGATTGCTGAACTTCCCCGTGTCATGAGTAGATTGAGCTTCTCCAAATTGCTACACAATTCTGCTTTTAGTTGAAGCTTCAACCTGCCATGTTTGGTGAAGGTCCTCTTGACTCCGCTCTCAATATTCAGCTTTCCATGGATGATCCAAATGTTGAATTACATAAAGGTAACTTAGGCTATTCTCATGTGTCATTTGTGGTTGATCTACATAATATAGCCATTAGCCAATCTAACTTATTGTGAAAAGGCTTTTGTTGATTAGTAAACTTATAATAGCTTCAAGACACACACAAACAGACACAAAATAGAAAGTACACGACATTGTACATGCATGTAACGTGGTTTTCTTTTCCTAATGTTATTTGTGACATTGACTAGAAGGGCACTTATTCCTTGGAGAACTCCATTTAAGAATCAAATTGTCCAGCAACATGGATAGTGTACAAGTTTGCAATGAGTCAGATGATCGTTATCGCGTCATTGATGGAATTGATATGGTATAGATATCCAATTCCTATAATATTTTAACATATATTTCTTGACTTCATTTTCAATTTATTTATTCATGAAAGTATTCAGGTCACGGTCCTTTCATGCATGATATATTTATGGAAGACTTGATAGTTCAAGTTCAATCAAGGGAAACACAAATAGCCAGAATTGATAAATCTTTGCTGCTGAAGTTTTCTGCTAAAGTTTTCAGTTTCCTTTAACTGATAAATATTTGCTGGTTATAGTTGTTTTCAAGGTAAGCATAGTTCAAATCTTAGTGATTTTATCTTTCAAGTGCTTAAGCATTTGAATATTTTAACCATTAGTAGGCTTTCTTTGTGTTGCATGCTTCAGTAAAGGAATCCTCTTTCCACCTCCTTGTGGTTGGAATTGGTTTTCAGGACTTTATAATGTTAATTACCTTCACAAATCATTTTTTTACCAAACATAATTAAAAATTCTTGTAGATGTATTGTAAGATTTGATAAAGGAATTGATTGTATTTTGGTTATACAGGTAAGGGAAATCATGACTGGCATGAACAATGAATCTCCAAAGAAGGCAGTGAAATGAAGGAGAGCAAGTAGACAATGCCGATCCAAGAGTCATGCATATTAGTGTTCTGAGGTGATGCTGCGAGAATTGGATGTGTTAGCAAGAGTGATTTAGCTGATGTTATTTAGAGCTGCAGCTGCTCTATATGACAAGTTTTACTGTTATTAACAAGCCAGACCCTTTCACAATCTCTGATTTTTATGTATCTATAACTTACTGTTTTTCCATTTGCTTTTTGAGTTTGACATTATTTATATTTAGTTAATGTGCCGTTGTCATTCTGTTTTCTGTTTCTAGTTAGTTTTCTCGTAACTTGACCTAAGCTAGAGCTAGCTTGACATCAGACAGTTTTCATGTTCTAAACTTTTAGTCGTAACTTGACCTATGCTAGCATTACAATTCTGGTTGTTGGATGAAATTAACGAAATTATTTGGCTTCTACAATTAAAGAATTGTAATGTGACTTAGAACATTGGATTGATATCTATGTTGTTTTGTGTAGTTGTTTGAATTGATTTGTGGCGACGAAACTCAAAAAGTTGGTTTTTTCCATGTGTTTTGATTTTCTCCTGCATAAGCTTGAATTTTTGTGACATTTATGCATTTAACCAGTAATACATTGGTATAATATAAGAGAGTTGATAGATTGATTTTACAGGTCTTAAGACTTCAACCCTGTACTATCGTTCTTCCCCCCGGATTACTTTAAATTAGTTTCTTATTAAGTAACAATAATAATAATATGATTAGAAGGCTGATGGCTATGTTTGATTCTTCATATTGGAAGCTTCAATTCCACACAATAAGAAGGATTATGAGTTGACTGAAAATTTACCGTCTTCATGAATAGAGAATCCTCAGAGTGAGGATGTTTTACTTTATCTTGGAGGGGATTTTTGTTTGCCAAAATAAAGTCGGTAGATTTTATGAAGAAATTGGTTGGGTTTGAGGAGGTACAATGGGATTTGGGGGAGATTTAGAATCAGTTTCCAACTTGTTTGGTGGTATGAATTACTGAATTGAAGAATATAAGTTAATTTTGATTCCTAAATAAATGGATAGAACTTGTTAAGGGTTGATTATAGGAGCACATATCTATCTACTAATTGTCTATGAACTCACTATGAAGTAGCCAATACTTTAGTGGAAGTCTTGACTAGTTTCTATTTATTTATGATGGAAATGATGCACACAAATTATATTGAAATGATGATTATATTGAATGGTTTTAGGTTTAGTTATGTTTATGTTTATTGAAATGTGAATGTTTATGTTGAAATGATGATTATAATGATTATATTGAATGTTTATGTTTATATTGAAATGTGAAGGTTATAATGTGAAGGATATATTGAGATGTGAAAAATTATATTGAAATGTGAAGTTTAGTTTAGATTATATTGAAATGATGTGCATAGTGTTTGATTAGGTTATGCAAATGATGTTAAGTTTTTAATTATTTGTGTAGATATGTCTGAGCAGGACCCGATTGATCCATCTAAAATGATTGATTCAACTTGTGATATAGTGTTGTCGATTTGCTTGCAATTCGCGAAAATGGATTTCGTGAGAGGTGATTCTGCTTCTGTTCAACACGCTTCGGCAATTAACTACAGAAATTATTTTTCATCGGCAATTAACTGCCAAGGGATATTATCGTATTTTACATGTGTTTGGGACAATTAATTGGGTAAATAAAATGATATTAAAAATGAGATTCTATGCATTTTCTGGGTACGATGGCCGAGTGTAAAATATGACATTCTATGCATTTTCTGGGTATTTTCAAAAAGAATCTGTTATAGTAAAGGAGGAAACCTTCATCTGAAAATTATATTCTAGGAAGCTTGCCATTTTTAATAGGTGTTTGTGTTGAGTTGCCAATGAGACAGGAATTGGTTATCGAAAACTTAAAGGAAAAATCTACCAGGAAAAACAAGCTACGAACTCAAAATGGCAATTGTTCATATCTTATATCCAAACAATCACGTGAAAAGAATCTAAAAACACATTCAACAAGCTTGCACCCTACAAATCAACATAGCATAACCAGAAAATGTTCAGCGATAGAACAAACTACCACACACACACACACAAACGCATCGCAAATTGAATTCATAGTAAGAAACCACAGTCGCATCATCAAATAGCATAACGAAATCAGGAAGCAATGGAGATATAAGAAAAATAGTTGCATAGACTACAATTGTAATTGACCAATTACAACACAAAC
>Ga0228711_1006195_pt1 | contig 17911 bp, 7 predicted proteins | sample MedpolnodulmetaG_2_FD_177996 | JGI IMG/M metagenome (GOLD analysis project Ga0228711, IMG submission 177996) | Root nodule microbial communities from Medicago polymorpha collected in Santa Monica, California, United States - brown nodules | ecosystem: Host-associated > Plants > Roots > Nodule...
CATTATCACAGAAAGGTTTCGTCAGATCACATGACATTCTCGTCACTTGGGTAGCAGTGATGTGTTGCTAGATACCGCTCACTGTTTATAATATTAAATACGTGATTTAATATTATTGCCAACGTTATGAGAACCTATAGGGTCACACACAAATGACAGATAGATGAGAGAAATAAATAAGTAAGATTTGTTTATAAAATAGTAAGTGAGACTTGTTAGTAATTAAATAATTATGTATGACTTATTATTTAATTTACGAAAAATAGAGAAATGCGGTCCACCGTAAGGTACAGTGTGTTTAAGTGAAATATGGTGCAGTGTAAGGTACGGTGTACTTAAGTGCTCGTCTTGTTGACCACACAAGTGATTCTATAAATAGAACCCTTGTGTTGAAGCATTACTCACTGTTGGTTGAAACACTTAACCTAATTCTAAAAGTTAGAAACCCTAGCCGCCGCTCTCTAAACCCATTCTCTCTGAATCTCTGTTGGAATTGGCTAGCATCGGTCATCGGAGAAGTTCTGTTCGTGTGGACTGAGTAGAGGCATCGCTGGTTTACTTTGCTCGTGATCAGAAATATTTCTGCAACAAAGGTTCTGCTCTTCAAGTGGTAAACACATAATCCTTAAAGTGTTTAAGAATGTGTTCTTGTTGATTTGTGACTAATGATTTAATCAAGATCCGTTCTAATGGGATTCGTTCCGCTAAGAGGATAAAATTTTGAAAAACCCCTCTTAAAATCCCTTCATAACCTTCTTGTAAACACAAGGTTCATCTTCATTGTTAATGAATCCATACTGTTGTACAGTTTCATCAAAACGATTATTCCAGCTTCTGGAAGCTTGCTTCAATCCAAAGATTGGTCGCTGTAATTTGCATACTTTCTTGGTTTCTATAGGCTCGCTAAATCCTTCAGACTGTGTCATGTACACAACCTCAAGGAGATTTCCATTACGGAAAGCAGTTTTGACATTCATTTGCCAAATTCCATAATCATGTTATCCAGCAATATCAAGTAAGATCAAAATGGATTTAACTATTACAACTGGTGAAAAGGTTTCATCATAGTCTACACCATGAATTTGTTTGAAGCCTTTAGCAACAAAGCACACTTTGTAGATATTTACCTTTCCGTCCATGCTAGTTTTATTTTTGAAAATCCAATTGCATCCTATAGGATTAATTCCTTCAGGTGCTTCAACCAAGTTCTAAACTTGATTTGTGTACATGGAATCCATTTCAGATTTCATGGCTTCTAGCCACTTCTCAGATTCAGGACTATTAATGTAACTCCCTATTTATTATCTAATTATTTTTGGTTGAGTTTAGAGTCTTTTATATGAATTATGTTGATTTATGTTGACTTATGTTGATAAGTGATGTGTTGTTGTGTATTAATATTTATTTAAGTGACTTTATATTATTATTTAGAAGAATATGTTGGAATTAGAATAAAATAGACTTGGAGGGGCTGGTTTAGAAATAATTAAGAATAAGTGGTGTTAAGTAGAAAATCTGCTAAGTATATAAGGAAAAACAAGAGACAGACACAAATTAGGTTTTATAGAAGTCTTGGGAGAAAGAGGAGAAGAGGAGAACCAAGAGAAGAGAGAACCTGTAGAGTCTTGCAATCACCAATCTAAGGTAAGGGTGGGACTAATATTCTCTAATCTTATGTGGTATAGTTCTGAAATTGAATTTAGCATGTAGTTTTGTTGTTGTTCATGAGAAATTGAGAATTAGGGTTTAAAACCGGATTTGATGATAGAACACGTAGAATTGGTTGTTAAGAGTGTAGAAAGTCCGTAGAATTCATAGATAAATGATGTTCAGGTTGTAGAATGATCATAGGTTGAGTTTCCTATCAAATTTGGGATTGAGTTGGGTGAAAATTGGGTTTTTGGGGTTAAAAATTGCACTTCCCGACAGAGAACCTGTTACGTTCGCCACCGCGAGTAGTCTGCTCGCCACGGCGAGCTATACGTGACAGAGAGCAGTGTTTGCTCGCCACCTGTTCGCCACGGTGAACGATTGCGTAACAGAGAGTAGTGTTTGCTCGCAACAGCGAGTAAGATCGCCTGCCACGGCGAGTAACCTAGTAGTGCTGTACCTTTTTCATGTTCTTGTGTTGTATTCATACATTTCTGTTTTGAGTTAGCCTTTAGTGCATACCTGAAAGCTTTAGGTGATATTATTAGTTACTCAGATGGTTTGTTTGTCAAGAATAACATGATTTATGAATTGATATATGAATGTACACATTGATGGTCTATTATATGAATAACTTGTTGATGAAATATTACATGATGGTATGTATATATGTTGATGAATTATTATATGCATGCTTATGTTGAATTAACATGATGATTATATGATGTTGCAATTAAATGATGAATATTTATGAGATTATAATGTTGATGTTGTCAAGTCGTCGATGTCGTACGTTGTTGTTGATTAAGTTGTTGAGTCCATGCATACTCATAAAGTTGGGGGCTTGATGCCCTGTTGAATCTTAATCATTCATATCACGTTGATTTGAGAGCCTATGCTCCACACGTTGATTTAGGAGTTGATGCTCCACACGTTGATTTTAGGATTTTATGCTCCACAAGTTGCTTTAAGAGCCATTTCTCTACACGTTGAATTGAGAGCTTATGCTCTAACACGTTGATTGGTACCACATGCATATTGCATAGTCAAGTTGTTGTCGTGTCGTTGCATTGTCGTTAATGTTGAGTTGTTGTCGTTGTTGTTGAGTCGTTGTCGTTGAATTTAAATGCTAGTAGAAATAAATGAAGCATATGTGGATTATTATTGATAATAAGTATATGTGAACTACTATTGTTGTCAATTATTGTTGTTTAGGTTGTTAAATTCCGTTGATGAATTATATGCTTATTATTATTGAATGTGAAATCTCACCCCTTATGTTTGAATGTTGCCTCTACGTGGGTAACGTGCAGATAACCAGGATTAGCTGCTGATGTGAGTTGACTCTCATGCGTCATCTTAGGGTCGCTCTGATACGTAACGGGATGGGGATATTTGCTATGTTTTCTACTGTTGCGTATTATTTATGAACCATGTTGTTGAACCTTTTTGAATTAAGATTTTTGATTAAGTTGTTTACGTTGAGGCCGTAGTGCCGAAGTTGTTGAACTATGAATCTAATTTCCGCTGCGATGTTTTGTTAAAGTGGTTTTAATAAATAGTAACTTTACTCTATTTATATATTAATTGAAGTGTGACATTCCGTTTTACGTTGAATACTCTGATTACTTGTATTATTGGGAAAACAGGGTGTTACAATTAATGACCTCTTGGTAAGTAATAGGCTCGTCTTCGTCCAAGAGCAATACGTCACCTTCTTCTAATATGAGAAACCCATATCTTTCATGTTCTTGACGTATCTTGTTTGACCAATGTGGTTCTTGTGTTATTGGAGTAGGATCTTCTATTACAACAGTTTGTGTATCCTGTTCATGTTCCTCCATCGGTGTATCAATACTTTATGGTTCTTGAATTTGTTCAAGATTTACTTTTCTCCTACTAATTCCTCTGGAAACAAATTCCTTCTCAAGGAATACTTCATTTATAGCGACAACAATCTTGCCGTCAGAATGATTGTAAAAGTAGTATCCTCTAGTTTCTTTAGGATACCACACAAAGAAACATTTGTCAAATCTTTGTTCACGCTTCGTGGATATTTGTTGTTTCACATAAGCTTCACAACCCTAAATGTTTAAATGTTTCACAATGGGTTTTCGACCATTCCATATCTCATATAGTGTCTTTTCTACCATTTTGGATGGAACTCTATTAAATGTATAAGTTGCAGTTAGTAAGGTGTTTCCCTATAAGGAGTTTGGAAGATCAACATGACTCATCATTGATCAGACCATGTCTAACATGGTTCGATTTCTCCTTTCAGAAACACCATTCCATTGTGGCATTCTAGGAGGTGTGAGTTGGGATAAGATCCCACACTCTTTTAGATGATTGTCAAACTCTTGGCTCAAACATTCTCCACCTTGATCAGATCAAAGCATTGATTTTTTTTTTGGCTAGTTCGTTCTCTACATTTTGAAATTTCTTGAATAAATTAAACGATTCAGATTAATGTTTCATTAGATACACATATCCAAATCTACTAAAGTCATCAGTGAGAATGTAATGATGTAATGAAAACCTCATCTAGCTGGTGTGTTTAGTGGTCCACATAAATTAGTATGTATGTATGAGACCTAAAAGATCACTAGACCTTTCACTTGTTCCAGTGAATGAGGTCTTCCTCATCTTTCCTAATAAACAAGATCGGCATGTATCATTTGATTCAAAATCTAAAGAGTCCAAAATTCTATCTTTAAGGAGTTTGGAAATGAGATTTTCATTTATATGGCCTAAACAACAATGCCAAAGGTAAGTTCGATTCAACTTATTAGGTTTTATCCTTTTAGTATTAATGTTATTGATTGGCATATCAAGATCAAGGACATATAATCCGTTACTCATTTCCTTAAAAAAAAAAAAAATTCCATTACACATAATTGCATTAGCATAAAGAATATTATCTAAATAAATAGAGCAACATTTGTCTTTTATAGTAAACAAAAACCCAAACTTGTCCAAACAAGAAACGAAAATAATATTCCTGCCGAATGCAATAAATCACAAATATGAGAACATAATAACAGTTCTCAAACTGAATCAATAAATTACTAGATAATGTCAACACATAAGTTCCAACAACCAAAGCAACAACCTTTGCTCCATTGCCAACTTGTAGATCGACTTCCCCTTTTGTCAATGCTCTACTCATTCTCAACCCTTGCACATCACAAATATGAGAACCACATCCAGTATCTAATACCGATGATGTAAAAGTAGACATATTAATTTCTATAACAAAAATACCTAAAGAAGTAGAAGCAACAATCCATTCTTCTGAAGAAGTAGAAGCATTTGCCCTCCTTAGCCACACCTCCATTAGACTTCAGAGCTTTAGTTGATGGCTTAGCAACTGCTTTGCCTTTGTCATTCCCCTTAAACTTATTAGCCAAATTTTCGTGAAATTCAAATTGAAATGGTCATTAACTATTTAAGAATTGAGGGGTAACCTATAGCTTAAGCATCTTACAAATAGTGGACCTTTGTCATATTCCCGAGCTCCAGAAGGATGAAGCTAGTCAATTTATTTCCATGCAATTACCTCTATACATTTCATAAATTCTAAATGAAAGAATCTAGAATTTTTTTCCATTTTCAAAGGTGAGTACTAATATGCACAGTTAAGAACAATGAAAAGTTTTAGAACTGAATATAAAAAATAAATCCTGCAATACAATTAAATACATTTCCAATACTCACTGATTATTTAGTAGCTTCTAAATATTCTCCTTCACCAATAATACTGTCTTTTGAAAACTCGTTTATTGCAATTTTTAGATCCATCAATGTAAACCAAGTGTCCCCATCCAAGGTAAGATAACCGACGAAGAACGGAGAAAGGCGATGGTTAATTTAAAGAAAGCCTGTGTGCATTAACAGACTTTGCGCCGCTTAATCCACCTGATTGAGAGCCAGCAGCCTCTTTATCGACATGAACGAATGAACCCGCGGGTTGACTGCTATACTCCCCATCCTTTGTTTGAAATTAAACCTGTTGTAAAGGCTCCTTGACATTAAGCTTGTCGTAAAGACACATAAAATGACCAAAATAAAGATGAAATCAGACACAAAGTCACAAACAATCAAGAGCACATGCACTAAGAGACACAAAAATGTAGGTGAGTAAAACCTATTTGTTGAAAACTGATCAATTATAATCTCTTTGATCTCTTCCAAATTGGATAACCTGTGGCTCAAGAGAATCATGTAATTGACTTCTCGGATTTCTAAACCAACTATTAGCCTCATTAGCTCCCATGCTTCCAGCCCAAAAAAATATTTTTTCTTTGACAATCTCCAGCTCATATCAGATGTCAGTTAACTGCCGTAGTGAGAACATGCTTAACCGCTAGGGTCATCCCGACTAAAATAGAATGAAATGTCAGTCAAGAAATTTGTGCGACATACAAAGGCACCGAAAGCATTTCCAATGCATATCGTGAAAGAAAACAAGAGTGAGAAACTGAACAAACATGTGACAAGAGAAATACAAGTGATGGGTTTGCAGCTGAAGCATCAATTATAGCCTTTCCCACGACTGAATTATATTTTGGATTTGAGTTCAACTCAAACTGCTTCAGCTTTTCAATTGCTTCAACCCCTGTGGACCTAGATTGAAGACAACATTAGTGAAGAACTGTGTTGATGAATTGTTTCCTCTTTCTCATAGAAAATTGGAAAATCGCAGAAAAACATATTTCTGCAGGAAACCAAGATTCAAAATATCTAAACATATTTCTGCAGCACCAATAATTAGAGTCCAGATCATAATCACATACCAATCCAAGAAGAAATATGAAAAAAGCTTCTTCAAACAGATAAATGTGAAGACTTCAAAAGCAGAGATTCTCTGTATCTATACATTTGCTCTCTATAAAAATAGATCTGTATAAATGTGTATCTTCCTGTAAAAAAGAATAGGACTGTATCTATATACACCTAGAAAACTAGAATGGGGGTATACCATAAAAAAATTAAACAATCTTCAAGATATTGCAAACTCAAAAAAAAATATACTAAGATGTTGCAGCTTTGGTTTGCATGACTAACAGAAGGCATCATCTTCAACGAATACGGGTGAAATTGGCAAAGGGCTATTATATGTCTTTGGTGCGGCTTTGCATGCTTCTGCTGGGCTCCTAAAGACATTCCAAAGTTTAAGAGTTTCATCTGCAGCCACAGATGCCACTGTACACCCATCTGGACTCTAGTACAAAATGTTGTCAAATAAATGATCCCTTTGCCAATTTCACCCGAATTCGTTGAAGCATGCATAGCTAGTGGACGTAAACATGCATAGCAAACTTTGATAATTCACGATTACCCATTATATGCGATCGACAACACTAGATTTATACATCAACGTTAACTTTAAAATTAAATAAATGCATTTTTGATTTCATTTTTTAAAATCTTTTTTATTTGGGAGTAATGATGTAGCCAATGGAAAACGAGATTTGACGTGATTTCTTTTTATTTTGCAAAGGTCACGTTTACGTCCTCTCTATACAATGGTGTTAATCTCATTAGTTCCAATAGCTTGCATCTATCATCATTATGTATTGTTGGTAATAGTTATGTACTTCTTCTTTTAATTCTGTTATATTTCATGATGTATGTTAGTGCTTGTCATCTTGTTGTCCGTATCTAGTTTTTACATTTTAAGAAATTGTTTCTGTTGTGAATTCGTTAAAAATCACACCAATAAAAATACTTGATGTGTGGAGCAAATTACTCAAGCAACCAATATCAACTTGGGAACAATTATAAACACAAGTAAACGTAGAATACAACGAGAGAGAAAAGAAGAGCGAACACATAGAAATTTGTTTACCAAGTTCGGTCCAATACTGACCTAGTCTGGGGAGAGAGCAGCCCTCCATTCCAACTATAAAGAGATATCAAAGGGTTACAAGAATAAGTAACCTAATTCTACCAAAGTCCGAATTTCTTCCTGCTGTGACTATGAGACTCAATTCCAACAGTGTTTTGTTCAAAGTCAATTAAACAATCCCAACCCTAGTGTCTCCCGCTTTGACAAATCTCTCTAAACCCTAGTTTGTTGTTTGTTTCTAAACCCTTGTTTTCAGCCCCATCTCTCTCACTCTCTCACTCTCTCAAGGTTTACTCTAATACAAGGTTTATATTTATAGAGAAATAAAACACTCAAAATTAGGAACAAGTCTCACGCTAAAAATACGTTTTATATTTATCCTTCAGTGCAAAATCGAGGCTCAATTTATGCAAATCGTGGCTCGATTTTTCTAGAAGCAAAACTCCCAAAACTGCACCTAAAATCATGGCTCGATTGTTTCGAAATCGAGGCTCGATTTTTCCATATTTCTGATTCTAAATTTTGAGTCACTTTTCAACAGTTTCCTAAAAAAAGTATTTGATATGCTTCCAATTAAAAAATATATAGGGAAATCAATACGACAAGAACGAACATTAATCATAAAAATTAACAAAATTAAAAGCATGAAGTATAAGCATATTAAACCATACTTGAGGATGAAAGAAACCCATCTGAACTATTAGATTGATTAAAATCATCTTCATCCCCCTTACTGCATTCATAATTCCCGAACGGTCATCTTGTCTACTTGCATCTCTATGTGTTATATGACTGAGCTTAAACCCCTTTTATTGAGAAGACGTAAATAGAACTCTAACAAAATGAAAGGAAATTTATCAAAGCTTGTTTGTCGTTGGTCGCCTCATCCCCACATAAAGAAGATTTCAAAATTGGAAACATAAATGCATTAATTTAATAATTTAAAAGATAAATGTTAGTGTTGTTTTATCAAATCTATAGTTGTCAATCTCATATCACGGAAAGTAGAGGTTTCATCAAATTCTGCTATGCAACAATTAAGACATACAATTTAACGCCTTTGCGGCAATAATTTGACACTTCTTCAAACCTTCAAAGGTTATGGATTCACCTAAGACATTAAGGGTGGTAACCAGAGAATAGAGTTAATCATTAAGACATTGGAGTAGATACTAAATAGGAAATTGTAGACACTAGACCCAACATGACATAATCATCGTTTTATTTGTTTTTGCTCGTTGAAGTAAATCAACCATTCCCAAGTACAACCCCTAAGTTACGTTAACCTAATCACACTCATAGTACTATTTTCTTTGTATAACCAAACGGTTTGAGTATGTGGAAATCATATAAGTTCGGTTGCAAATCATTCACTCTGACAAGCAAGGTCAACTAGCATGAGCATTGGTCAACTAATATAATTTTCTTGAATTGAAAGATTTACGATCACTCGTTCAAAACTCACATTGTTTTTTTATAGGGAAAACTCATATAGTTTTTTTAAAAATATAATAAAATAAAAAGTGGTATTATTAGAAAAATTTGTCCAGATTCAATTGGGTTTGGCCAGAAATGGAGACATCCTCCATCCATATATGGCTTGGCTCTAGATGAGCTATTGTAGCCATGATATCTTCTAGTTTATTTCCACTCCCTTTAACCTATATAAATTCTAGAGAGATAAAGCTATTCATCTTCTTCCTAATATGAGCAACATATCTTCCCAAAGGGAAATGCTGTGTCAAGCGAAAATGCCATTCACGGGAATTTCACAACATTATGTGGCATTTCGTGATTAGCCATTTAACACCAATCCACCGTGTATTCCGGCCAGGTAAAAGTTTAAGGCTGTTGCAATTTAAAATTAACACTCTCGTGAAGTTTCCGCTATGAAAAAATACGCTTTGTATATCAGTGCTCCTTCCCAAATTAGTTGTGATACAAGATCTGCCATTGATCACCAAAATAAGCTTTTTACAATCAGCTTCAAACCTAGGCCAAGTGAAACTACAATCACAAACCAATATCTGCCTCCCTTCCAACACGCCACGTAGCAGCTGATAGAGCTTCGCCATGCGCCCATGCCCTAGAACCCATCACTTCCAGGTATGCATTTAGCTTGAATATGAGGATCTCATATCTAATCTAAAATCCTTGCATGTGTTTGTTATTTCTCTTGTATATTTAACATGTTGAACGGTAGATGTTGACTATTAATGTTAGATATCGTGTCCTGGACAGAATGTCTTTGTCTACATAGATTTACAATTTCTAGCAAGTCATATAAGATAAATAATGTTGAACATCAAAGCTAGGGATTCTTTGCTCGTTGGTTTGTTATTCCTCTTGTCTTAAAGTTATTGGTCTCTAATGGATTGGTTTGCTTGCTCGGTTATTCTCTCGTAGATAAGAATTGTATGGTTGTGTCTACGTTATGGAACCCCGCCACCAGGAAAATACATGATAAATTAGGGTAGTTGCATTATTTCAATTATAGATGGAATTCTTGGAGATTTGTGTTTTGTTATGATTATTCAACCGACGCTTATATGGTTGTGGCTTTACATTTTAATGGCGATTTCAGCAAAACTCAATATCAAGGTGAGCATTTTTTGTTTGGGCGATAATGTTTGGAGAAATATTCAAACTTTACTTCTCGTGCCTCTTTAGGTTTTTTCTATTCAAACTTTACATGTTGGCACCCAATCAGATTCCTTCTAATGATAATATTCATCAGTTTGTGATATTTTCAATTGGTCTAATTCCAATGATTAATTTGTCATTATAAACAAATTCATTTTTAGAGGATTATAAACATTCTTATTTTTGGCTAAAGTGCACTTTTTTCCCCCTAAGTTTCAAAAAGTTTCGATTTTGACCCCTATGAACAAAAACTACAATTTTAACACCCTAAAATTTAGTCCCTTTGCAATTTTGACTCCCTAACATTTTTGGCTGACATGACATTTCATTAAACTAGTTGACATGCCACGCGTGTAATTAACTATTTTTATAAAAATAAAAAAGCCACGTGTGTATATGTTCAATTAAAAAATTAAAAAAAGAAAGGAAATTGAAAAAACCAAAAAAAAAAAACTTTTCTCTTCTGCGAATCTCCCCGCTTCTTCTTTCTCTTATTTTAGAACCCATAAATTTTATCACCACACCGGGTCCAATTCATTTCTCCATCCGTTAGCTACTCTTTCTTTAGCCTTAACAATCAATAACGTAGCATCACCACCATCATCAACAATCAAATCAGGACCACCATCTGGACCCCAATCAAGAGCACGTCCATTACACCACCAAAACCACCTTTCCAGGCGAAGTTATTGTTGTTGAAATTTTGTGAAGTCATTGTTGGGGTGAATTTAGGGAAGCCAATGGATATTGTCAAAATTTTGAGACAAGAAGATGAAGAATATGAATAATGAAGATGAAGATCAATGAAGATGATGATAAACAAAATTATCAAGATATGAACAAGATGATGAAGATCAATTTTTCTAGATTATTTAATTTCTTGATTATCAGGAATATGAACAACATGATGAAGATCAAGTTTTTTTTGGTTTTTTCAATTTCCTTTCTTTTTTTTAAATTTTTTAATTGAACATATACACGCGTGGCTTTTTCATTTTTTTAAAATAGTTAATTACACGCGTGGCATGCCAACTGGTTTAATAAAATGCCATGTCAGCATTGACTTGGTCAAAATTTGCCAAAAAGGATCAAAGTTGCAAAGGGTCTAAATTTTTTGGGGGTCAAAAATGTAGTTTTTGTTCATAGGGGGTCAAAATCGCAACTTTTTGAAACTTAGGGGAAAAAGTGTACTTTAGCTTTTTTTTTTATACTTTGCATTATAATTTATTTTAATTTTTTAATATTTTTAAGAGAATACATGAACAAATTTAAAATCAGGACATAGTGAAAATATTATTTTATTTAATTTATTTAAAAGAGAGAGCAAGAACTTTGTATCCAATTCGAAAATGACCTAAACATTGTTTATTAGGAACAACCATTTTCTTTATTTCTTGAAATTAGATTCAATGTGAGTGAAAAAGGACTCACAGGAGGTTTGGGAATTAATGAGTTAAGGTCTCATCTTAAACGTGCGTCTCTCCAATATTTTGGACTGTAAAATATCCCAGTTTTGTTTTGAAAATTAGCCTCAAAGAACAGATAACGGAGAGAACAAAAAACATTTTATTCCATTGATAAAGTTTTAAGCACGATTACAATATTAGAGAATTGACACTAACAGTGTGTGATTAACACTTCATGAGGAAACCCTAACAATAAGAAAGTCAAGGACGCTCGCCTCTAATGCGCCTAGCAAGCTGAATATCCTTAGGTGTGATTGTTACACGCTTAGCATGAATGGCGCAGAGGTTAGTGTCCTCAAAGAGACCAACTAGATAAGCCTCGGCCGCTTCTTGTAGCACTGACACGGCAGAGCTTTGGAAACGGAGGCCACTCTTGAAACTCTGAGCGATCTCACGAACAAGACGCTGGAAAGGAAGTTTCTGGATCAAGAGTTCAGTGCTCTTCTGAAACCTACGAATTTGACGGAGTGCAACAGTTCCTGGTCTGAAACGATGAGGGTTCCGGATTGTCCCGGTGGTTTGAGCACTCATACGAATGAGATTTGTTGGCATGCGAGCGGCAAACCAAGCAGCCGTGCGAGCGGTTTTTCTTGGTGCCCTGCCGCCGGTCGATTTGTAGGCAGTTTGCTTGCTACGTGCCATTGTTGACAGATTTGAGAGAGATGAGATAAAAGGGGTGGATTATATATTGACAATTTATTTGTTGATGCTAAAATCTAATTTACAATTTGAGAGTGAGAAAGAAATAAATAGAATGTTGAGATAGAAAGAAAAAAAAAGTCAAATTTAATGTATATAAATACAAAATGAGAGCATATAATAAATTTTAGTCAAAAGGTCCCTAAATGAAAAATAGTCAAAAGGTATTCAGTATTTTAAAGAAATTATTTATTTTTTCAATAACAATTATTAATGTTCTTTAAAAGAATATAACAAATATAAATATTAATTTATTGCTTTATTTTAAGAATTAATTTATTGCTTTTCTATCTTTAAATAAAATATTAAGATAATAGCAGTAAAAATATATTTAACCGTAATTAAAAATAAATCTTTAAAGGAATCATTAAATCTATTTGAACGTAATTAATAATTGTTTTTTAATTGTCTACTTTGTCTCTGTAACATATCTCAGTTGGTATAAAGAATGTATCATATATCAGTGGTCAAAGTACGAACCCTGAGTTTCTCACTTGTTGACTTTAAAGGTGGAATTTTAATCACTAAATTATTTGATAAAGAAATAATATAATAAATATCTTCAACAAGACAACCCCTATATTCAAAAAACTAGATTTTTGACCCGTGCCATAGATGAATTTCAACCTAGAGATAATGAAACATAATTTTGTGGGCTTAATGTGTAGGTAAAAAGGCTAATCATTTTAAAAAAACAAAGTACATTTTAAATATTTCTTTATAAACCACATTTGATGTCATGTTACTATCTTCACCTTCTCGTCAATAACCAATATCTTCAAGCCTTTCCTTAAATTATCTCCTAACAATGCAAAATATAGTTGCTCATGGGAAAAAATTGATTGAGGCAAATATAACCCAACATGCTTAAACGATTTCCCTTTACTTTTATCTATATAGCAAATGACACAACTAATGAAAATTGTCGTCGTTAAAACTTGAAAAAACTTGAAAGGGAGCCTTTTATAAAAAAGGAGTCAAAGATAGCCCTGGGATATAAGTATCACAATCAAGATGTACAAAGCAATCTTAGATAGCATCAATTTAGAATAAATGCATATCCTTAGAGCATTGTCTTTACAAATTATTTTATACTTAATAAATGCATGATCCACATATAAAATAGACGAGGATATCAGATAATAATACCTTGTAAAGATAAAAAGATGCAAGATTACTATATGACAACGAAATATTAGCACTTGGAGATCTTAAAACCTATAATCGTAGAACATGAACATGGTTGAAATAAATGAAAAAACTACATAATGCTCTATTTAGCGCATCAGCCATAAAAAACATATGGCAGTATTACAAAAATATAATGATATTATGATAAAAGCATAAGCATTTTATTTAATAAAAATAACAGCCATCAGACATTATTTTAAGTAGTAGAGATCATTTTTTTGCATAAGTTGCAATACTTGTTTCTTTATTATAAATACTCCAAGGATTTTTTTATATACATGTAGCAAATATAGATTGTTGCAAATAGGAAGTTACTGTATTATAGTTTATTTGAAAAATTACACATATTTTTTTACTTTCATTTACGTTGGCAACAAAAACCGAATTCCTCCCAGCATAAATAAATTAATGCTTCACAATTAAGTCTGCTCAATTAAATCAACTATGCTATCAACTTGAACATTAGTATTTTCAGAACGTAAACATTACAAATTCATTGCTAGTATATCACAAAGGCCAAACATAACTAAGATATGGATGTATTATATATACATGAATGGCTTATAGGAAGCTTGATGCATGCCACAATATTATGTAAAAACACGCCCAAACAATGCAGTAAATGATGTTTTCTCAATGCATTACACATTTTTTTCTATTAAATTTACTTGTCTAAAACCTATAGGCTAATCCTCATTAATGAGTAAAGATATATTTATGCATGCACTTATCCCATGAACCCTAATCAATGGATTAGCGTGATATAGGATAATTGGCACATATAGGTCTTATTGAGCAACAACCTTATTAATGACGTGTGCCTATTTTGCTGTATTTAGAGAAAAACGTGCAACATTAGAGAAAAATGTACTTATCCAATGATAATCTATCAGATTAACCCTTCACACAATATATCATCATACGTACATATAGTTGACATTAAATAGCTATTAGTGAGAGATACATCCTTGAACAAAAACGTGAGAAATTAGCAACAGAAGTTCAAACTTGACTTCTTGAGCAACAAACACATTAAATAAAGCATGAGGTTTTTGTTATTAAAAACATGTGATATAGGATGCTAGACACATATGGCCTATACTTTGAGCAACTAACTTAATTAATGAAGTTAGATAGTTGTTTTCATAAGGTGAAAAATGTGCAGCCTTAGCTCTAGATACAACAATAGGTCACTTTGAGCCACAAATCTCTAAAATGAATCTTCATAATTGTTCTAAATGAAATAGTTGGCGTGCAAATGTTTTAAATGAAGTAGTTGGCATGCGATTTGTCTAATGATGATACTTATCATCTGGATAAATCAATGTAGACATGTAAACCCTTCTTTAATGTAGGCATGTGATTTCTTATATCAAATGAAGCAGTTGGGAGAGTATGAGGAAATGACGCCATTTTTTATCTGCATTAAGTGCGCTATGGTTGCATTAGTGCTGCATTAGGGTTAGGGTTTTGGATAATAATATCACCTTGGATTTATATTAAGTAAGGTAAGATTCATAATGGAAAGTGATCTGTCTTGTAGAGACGAATGAAAGCAACGGTAACGATGCGGTGCTCCGGCACGGCGGTGATGCGGTCTTCATAGTGGAACGAAGGGTGCCTGCAGACATGTTAGCACTCCAACGCTCAAGTCAGTGTAGGAAATGAAATGGAATGTGTAACAATGTGTAGAAAATAAATTATACATTGAGGGTGACGCGGAATGACCCTTATATAAAGGAAAGAGGCGCTAACAGCTTTTGTGAAATACGACGCCTTATCATGGAGCTGTTGGAGGCCAAGTTTACGATGCAGGGAGTGCAGGGGCGTAATCTAGTGCAGTAGCACACACTGCTGCGAGCGTGCTTTCTCAGGACACCGCCCCTCCCTTGAAGGGTTTTGTCCACGTGTCGTCATATGATTGGCCTTCTTGTCGGTCCAGAACATAAAGGTAAATTAGTAAAAAAGGAAACACCACTACTAAAAAAACAAAAATTAGTGAGGGATATTTAGTGAGGGAAAACATGAAATCCCTCTCTAATTCCGTCACTAAATTTTGCGACCAAGAAATTTGTGAGGAATTTCATTTTTTCCGTCACTAATTTCCCTCGCTAATTTTGCTTTTTCTAGTAGTGCACAAATATTAAATTAACCTACGAGTCAAAGAAAGAATATTAAATTATTTTTGTAAATAAATAATGTTTTTGAATTGAGGCTATAAAAGAAAAATGTTTAATACTTCTTTTGGTCCTTGCAATATCGAGAAAATCCGGTTCTAGTCCCTGTTAAAAAAAGAAGTTTAGATTTTGTCCCTATCATTTCGTATTCATCCACTTTAGATCTGTCATTTAGCATTGTCATATAAAAATCTGGACGTATAAACGCTCATATCATGTTTGCTACAATTTAATTTTAATATTTGAATTTAATCTTATCTTTTTTTGGTGGTGTCCATGATTCGAACCCCGTACCTTGCATATATTATGCATTGTCCTTACCAACTGAGCTAAGCTCACGTGGACTGAATTTAATCTTATTTATTTGTTTGTTATATGTATTATTTGTATTGAAAGTTGAGCTTAATTATGGAAAGAGAAAAAACTAACCCAATGAACTAAATCATTCTATTTTCTTTATATATAGTATAGATATATACACACCACAAGAAACACACTACAGGAAAATACTAGATTTATTACTGAAATCTTGCTAGAGATATATTTTCTAGTTATATCTCGGCTCATTAGTTGTGCTTATACTATAACCCAAACTACCCTAACTAATAATACTTAAATTTTTTAAAACAACAAAGTTTCCTATATATCTTCACTGATTTAAAATATTTCTTGCTCCTTGGACAATCAATGGATGGAATGCATCTCAATTTGAAGATACAACCACTTTCATGACCACCGAAGGTCAGACCTAAAATTTAGAAGCATATCAACTCTGCTATGTTGACAGTGTGTTTATAATTATATGAAGGATGAATTTTAATATTGCTATATCCAAAAGCTTATCAGTTTTGGAGAAGTGAGTGCCTGTCAAAATTTCTCATTTAGGTGTATCATTTTAGTGGATGATTGTATGTTATATGACAAATCTCATTTATAAGCTCAAGTCTTGTTATAATTTGAAGAATCTCTAGTATAACCTCATACCGAATTATTATTGTACGATATAATTTGTTTATGCAATACTTGTTTTGGATCTCTCGTATATGTAAAAAATGCATATGCTAAAGAAATTCTAAATAAAAATAAATAAATAAAATAAATGAATCATGATTTAAAAACATATTTAATTAGGTCTTTAATTAAAGATGTTCCCACTATTTTATTCAAAACAAATGACCTTCAACATTTGAATTGGAAAATCTTATTGGAAGATTTTTTAGTGGGTTGAAATCCATATTTCACTTTGTTTTGAGTCAGCGGGGGTTGATCCCCCAAAACTTAGTTATTTAGGTAGGAACTCCTTCCAATTGTATCACATACAACTTTCAAATCATTTAGGTGAGTAACTCCTTACTCTAATCTATCATATAGATGTTCCCAAACATTGCTTCTAAATACATTTTAATCATATTAAAATAATTTAGTTAAGTTAGACCCAAAGAATAACTGTCAGGTAAATGAAATTACCTCACCGCAACTTACTATTATAGAAAATGCACTTCGCGGAAGCGAACCCACACATTCAAGACTAGTCTTGAAAGGTGTTATCCTTTAAAAAATGTTTAAATTAATATTCTATTTAAATGATTTTAATTAAGTTGATCTCACCGACATGTGTATTTTATACACACGTCTAATATTATACATAACATTCATGTTCATAGATAGCAAGTATATATAAAATATTTAAAATATACATGCAGTATTCTAAACACACATTTCATGCATCACATACATAAAATAATAAACTAGGCAGTATGGTTATGACCTTCTAACGCGTAAGAATTAAATAAACTACTTTATTACGATTCTTTGACCCACGAGCAAGCATCAAAAGTTTCTCCATCGAAATCATCTTTTGGTGTTGTCTTCTCTTCAACTTGAGCATTTACATTATTTAACACTTAAATAAAATAATTAAAGTAAACCACGACACAGAGATCTTATTTAAATAAAATAAATTATGATCACAGGTCATATTTAAATAAATAAATGAACAAACATTAATATAAACTAAAGTCATAACCATATAATATTTTAAACAAATTTAGTGTCACTCAAGATTTGGAAATAATACATGTCATATAAAATTAATTCATATATATATAGGCAACACCAGCCTTACCTCGTGTAACTCCTGATTTTCATGATATAATCCAACATCAAACAGGAAAGGTAGAATTGGTATTTGATAGAAGAAACTCATTCTCTATTCACAGACCTCTTAAACCTAA
>Ga0228711_1006201_pt1 | contig 17898 bp, 17 predicted proteins | sample MedpolnodulmetaG_2_FD_177996 | JGI IMG/M metagenome (GOLD analysis project Ga0228711, IMG submission 177996) | Root nodule microbial communities from Medicago polymorpha collected in Santa Monica, California, United States - brown nodules | ecosystem: Host-associated > Plants > Roots > Nodule...
CTGCGGCAGGGCCGCCCCAGATTGCCGCAGAGGGTGAAGAAGCTCATCAGCGAATGCGGCGGGCGAAGCGGCAGAACGACGCCGCCTGAACGCGCCAGGTCCAGAACCTCCCGCCAGGTCCGCAGGCGCCCGGTCCGATCCGGACGCCAGGCCTGCACTTGGGTCGCGGCATCGATCGGAAAGGCCCATTGGCGGGCGTTCCATTCGTAGCTGCGATAGGACGGGCCGACACTTGCCGCCGAGAGAGCCTGCCGATCTGCCTCACGCCCGGGCACGTCCAGCGGAAGCAGGCAGTTTTCGCTGGTGATCTGGCCGACATGCGGATGATCGATGACGATCAGGTCGTAATCCCTTGCAAGGACTTCCACGGGAAACGTCTCGAAATCCTGAAGCGACCGCTTCTCCCATTGGATCTCGACGCCCGACTTCTCCTGCCAGGCCCGCGAGCAGGCCACCATCGGGTCGTAGCCGCGCGGGTGGTTCCAGGTCATGCCCTTGAGGACGAGGTTCACAGGCCGAACTCCTCTCTGATCGATGCGCCGTGCTCGCCGATCCGTGGCGCCGCGCGCTCGACGCTCGGTCGGCGGCCATTGATCCGCAGCGGCGAACGCGTGGTCGTAATCGACACGTCGTCTTCGCGCATCACCGTCTGCAGCATGTCGAGGACCTGAAAACCCTCGCTTTCCAGGAGTTCGTTCCAATCGAGCACGCGCGCGCACCATATGTCGGCCGGCTCCAGCACCGCGAGCCATTCGTCGACGGTGCGTTCCGCGATTCGCGCGGCAATCAACGCCTTGATGGGGTCGCGCTCGGTGAACCAGGCGGAGGGATCGTCGCGATAGGGCGCGAGCGCGTCGATCTGCAACAGGTCTGCCAGCTTTGGAATCGGCGTCATCGCGATCGCGAGAAAGCCGTCGCTTGCCGCGTAAACCCCGTAGGGCGCGGAAAGATAAGCATGCGCGCTTCGGAACGCCGACCGCTTCGGCAGCCGGCGGCCGTCGTTGAGATGAGTCGTCAGGACCTCGAACTGGAAATCGACGAGCGCCTCGAGGAGGCTCGTTTCCACCAGGCTTCCTTTACCCGAAATGCCCCGCCGCACCAATGCCGCGAGAACTCCTTGAGCAGCGGCCGCCCCGGCCAGCATATCGCCGATGGCGAGACCGAAGGGAACCGGCCCCTGCCCTTCGTCGCCATTCAGCCACATGACGCCCGAGCGCGCCTGCGCCAGCAGATCCTGACCCGGACGCTTTACCCAGGGGCCCTCTTCGCCATAGCCGCTGATCGAGGCATAGACGATGCGCGGATTGATCGCCCTGACCGCTTCGTAGTCCAGTCCCAGCCGCTCGATAACGCCTGGCCGGAAATTCTGGATCATCACGTCCGCCTTGGCGAGAAGCCGCTTCAGCGCCGCCAGGTCGTCTTCGTTCTTGAGATCGATCGCAAGGCTTTCCTTGGCACGATTGATTGCGTGGAAGATGGTGGAATCGCCGCCGATCTCCGTGTCGCTCAGGTAAAGCCGCCGGGAAAGATCGCCGCCGTCCGGCCGCTCGATTTTGATGACGCGCGCGCCGAGATCCATCAGCCGAAGCGAACAGTAAGGGCCGGAGAGAAACTGGCTCATGTCGACGACGACCAGGCCGGCAAGCGGCAATTCGGATTCTGTTGTCATGCGTAGTTACTTTCCCTGCAGCAATCCCGGACGAGGAGTCATTCTTATTTGAATACATAATTCACATATACATTAATTTGACAAGCCACGAGCGGAGTGAAAGAGCCTCTTCGGCCAAAGGACTTGGTCTGGCTCGACTCCTGTGACAGGCACAGGAATGACGTAAAGGAAATGTCCTTCAACATCGCGTTTCGGATGCGTGCCTGCACTGGAATGCCGCAGCGTATGACGGCCCCCGTTGGTCGGATGCCAACTTTCTCTCCCGCACCAAGTCAGTTTATGCGTGAAGTGCTGTTCTTTCGTTTTGCTGATTTAAAGCGTCCGTGATGCGGGCGTTTGCGATGGTGATGACCTTACGCATGATGCGGTGAGCACGACGCGTTTTGGTTTTGCAGCGTTAAGCAGGGCGTTTAGGCGACGGCGAGATAATTGTCGTCGCGGCAGCCGGCGAGAGCGGCGCTGAAGAGTGCCGGTCGGATCTGGCGGCGTCCGCCGGTGGCACTGCGGTGCCAACTGGCCTTGCCGCTGTCCTTGGGATGGGGGGCGCAGCCGCCAAGGCTTGCGGCCTGCCTGCGGATGAGGCGCCGAGTTCCTAGTCATAAGCCACCGCGAAGTTGTCCTCCCAGCGGAAAAGCTACGATAATGTGGCGGCCAACTCTGACGCGATGCTATTCAATTTTCCTTGGAGCGCTGGTTTCGCGAGGTCATGGACGGCCGACGCGACGACATCCTCAGGCCCCCGACTCAAGCTGAATATCTTCCCTGAACTCGATCGCATCTGCCCACGCTTCCAAGGTCCGGCCATCAATTTCGCCGCATGTGAAGAGGGTTATAATCGGATCCGAACCCCGGTGAAACGCTGCCAGAGCAGCGCGAAGCTCCTCCAGCGGTTCTTCGAACGCGATCAGTGCAGAGAGTGTCACTCGCCCGATCCATGTGCCCAAGCTAGCGAGTGGCGCGCGAGGCGCGAAAAGCGGGGCAACGATCTCTACCAGACGACGGCCTGGACAACCGCGCATTTCCCAATTCGCCGAGTGTGCACCTTCGGCAGCGGTCCGTCGAGTGTTCACGACCGCGCACGGACCCAGCAAACCCGCACCAGTCGCAAGTGGTTGACGAGTTCTTGCCTCTCGCCTCCCTGCTTTTCTTCGGTGAGTGAGTGGCCGGCCCACCAAGGAGTTCGACGACGTCTGCCGTCTTCCAAGCCTGCTAGGCTTGGCCCGCGCCGAGAAAATCGGCCATCTCGACGTTATAGAAGGTCTTGGTTCGTGGGCCAGCGAGGATCGGGTCGATCCGGCGCACGCATTCCTGATAGTGTTCGGTCTTGCGGTGCGCGTCGAGTGCCTCAGGCGACTTGAAGACTTCATAGATGACGAAGCTGTGGTCGTCGTCCGGATTGCGCAGGACATCGAAGCGCAGATTACCGGGCTCCTGGCGCGTGCCTTCGTAATTTATGCGGAACGCCTCCAGAAAATCTGCGGCGTGGCCTTGCTTGACGTTGATGCTAACCATCTGGATGAGCATGTCGTAATTCCTGCTGTGTTGATTGACGGATCTATAAAGTCAGAGACCTGGCGCCTTCCACATGGCCGTGGTGACGCCCTCGTCTACGAGCTGTCGCTGCAGCGCGTAGGCGCGTGCCCAGCGCTCGCCCGCCGCGTCGTAGATAACCTTGTGGTCGAAATTCGGCTCGAAACGCTTGTCCCAGCGCACCCAGCTCGCCGCCGCCTCGACGAAGTTGCGGCGTAGGCCGATCCCGATTGCCGCCGCTGCAGCGCAGCCGAGCGCCGTCGCCTCTTTGACCACGGGCGTGACGATCGGAAGGCCGGTGGCGTCCGCAAGGATCTGTGACCATTGGGCTGATTTCGACGCGCCGGCCGCAAAGACGATCTTATCCGGCGTTTTGCCGGAAAGCCTGAAGATAGCCGAGAGGTTGCGGGCCGCGACAATCGCCGCGTTCTCCTGAAGGGCGCGAAAGATCGCGGCTTTGCCCGATTTTTCCGGGTCAATGGAAAGATTCAGAAGCGACGGCGCGGCGTGATACCAGTTGCCGTAGTGCATGACGTCGGAGAAGACCGGAATGATGCCGTAGGCGCCGACTGGCACGCAGGCTGCCTTCTCCTCCAGGAGCCTGTAGGCATCGCCGCCGGGCCCGGCCGCCGCGACCTCTTCCGCGCCGAAACTGTCGCGGAACCAGCGCATTACGATGCCGACGAAGAAGCTGATCGCCTCGACCTGGTTGAGTCCGTTGACGACATGCGGATTGATGCGGAGGTCCATAGATGGGTCGGAGACGGACGGGCCGACATTCACCACCTGCTGCCAGAAAGTGCCCCCCAGCACGGCGCAGTCACCTTCATTCACGACACCGATTGCCGCTGCCCCGCTCTGGCAGTCGCCGCCACCCATGATCACGGGTGTGCCCGCGGCAATGCCCGTCTCTCTAGCCGCCTTCTCGGTGACGCTGCCGATAACCGTGCCCGGCTCGACGCTTTCCGGGAAGATATCGTCGCGCATGCCGGCCTTGCTCAGCGCTTCAGGCATCCAATTGCGTTTCGTTAGGCTGTAGAGACCGGTCGTACCGGCATTGGAAGGATCGCTCGCGATGACGCCGGAGAGACGCGCCAGAACCCAATCGGACAGCATGCTGATCCTGTGGATGCGCGCATAGACGTCCGGCAGGTTGCGCTTCAGCCAAAGCAGGCGCGGCAGGGCGCCGAGCGCGAAAGTCTGCCCGCTCTCACTATAAAGCGTCCGCTCCAGATCGGCAAAATCGCGCTTCAGGTCGCGCACTTCGCTCACGGCGCGGCTGTCTACATTGGCACAGGCCCAGATTTCCCGGCCACTGCGGTCATAGGCGACGATCGCTTCGCGCATGCTGGTAGCACTGACTCCACGGATATCGGCGGGTGCAATGTGGGCTTCGGCGATCGCCTGGCGAATGGCGCGCGACAGCAGCGACCAGTTGCCCTCCACATCGAAGTCCATCGAGCCCGGAAAGCGCGGATCGGCCCGGTGCCACCATTCGTGTTGGGCGCTGGCGATCTGATAGCCGTTCTCGTCAAAGATCACCGCCCGGCCGCTGCCCGTGCCAGCATCGACGGCCAGCATATAGGAAGTCTTCATGGTCTCAGTCCTCGATCTCGATGAGGCCGGTCGCGGTCGTCTCGTCGGTTATGAGGATGCCGACGAACTTTCCGCAAAGCGCTGCATGGATGGCCTGCACCTTATGGATCCCACCCGCCGCCGCCACGACCTTTTCCGCGCGCGACAGCGCCGCGAGCTTCACGCCGATCACTCGATCGTGCAACGGCAACTCGAGTGGCTCTCCGCATTCGTTGTAGAACTGGCAGAGAATGTCGCCGACGGCGCCCTTGCGGCGCAGCGGCTCCACCTCATCGGGGCTGACATAGCCGGAACGCACGACAGTGGAGGTGGCCGAAAGCTCCCCGATACCAACGAGCTGGTAACTCGCGTTGAGCGCCATTTCGAGCAAGTTGGCGACGGCAGGTTCGGAAGAGAGGTTGTATGCGACATCCGGATCGCGCACGACGAGCGGCGCCGGTACGAGATGAACGCTGCTGCCCCAGTTGGCCGTTCGCATGCCGTCGACATAGGTTCCGACGCCGCCGGTCAGGCTGACTAGGCCGATATTGCGCTCGTTGGCGACATGGCCGAGACGCTGGATCGTGTTGCTCACGGTCGCGCCCCAACCGACCGCGAGAAGGTCGTCCGGCTGAAGCCGTTGCATGAGAAACTGCGCGGCTGCCTGACCCAGCCGATCACTCGGATCCTGATTGGGAAGCTGCGGCACCACGTAGGCTTCCAACAGCCCGTAGCGCTCCTTGATCTGCCGCTCGAGCGCCAGGCACCCCTGATATCTCGAGTTGATACGCACCTGAATAATGCCGGAGCGCCGGCCGCTCTCCAAAAGACGCGACACCTTGATGCGCGACATGTTGAGTTTTTCGCCGATCTCGTTCTGCGTCAGCCCGTCGTTGTAGTAATACCAAGCGATACGGGTGAGGATCTCCTCGTCCGTATCGGCATAACTCCAGTCCCCGTTGTCCGACGCCATGCAAGCGGCTCCCTCGGTCGATCTATGATCATTTGAATACCAAGAAAACTTTTGATCCGTCAACGCATAGTGGCGCGAAATATTATTCGCAGCTTCAATCTGTTGATTTTGCGCGGGTAATCTGCGCTACAGGCAACGCACTGGCTTCCTATAGTCGTTCATCACATGGCGGGCATATTGACGACCATTGAGCGATATGATCACATGACTTTCATGAATTACATATGAACAGGTGCGGAATGACTGGGAGCCCGGTGGCCGGGAGGGTCGCGAAGCTGACGGACGTCTGGAAGTCCTACGGTGCCGTTCCGGTGCTGAAAGGCGTTTCGCTCGTTTTGCAGGCGGGAGAGGTGCATGCGCTTCTCGGCGGCAACGGCGCTGGCAAGTCGAGCCTCATGAAAATCATGTCGGGCGTCATTGCGTCGAATGCCGGCGCCATCGAGATCAACGGCCGCGCCCTTACCCACGCATCGCCGGCGCTCGCGCAGAAACTCGGGCTTTACCTCGTGCCGCAAGAGGCGCATATCCTGCCCAACCAGAGCGTCCTGGAAAACATCTGCCTCGGCCTTGCAGCCTCTCCCCGAGCTATACGACCGCGCGTCGAGCAACTCGTCGCCGAGCTCTCCGTCTCGCTCGACCTCGACGTGCAGGCCGCCGTCCTTGAAATCGCCGAGCGGCAGATTGTCGAAATCCTGCGCGGCCTCGTGCGTGACGCGCGCGTGCTGATACTCGACGAACCGACTTCGGCGCTAACCCCGTTTGAGACCAGCGCCCTCTTTCAGCGCGTGCGCAAGCTTCAGAGCCAGGGCGTCGGCATATTCTTCATCTCGCACAAATTGCGCGAAATTCGCGAGATCTGCGGCACAATCAGCGTACTGCGCGACGGTGTGATCGTGCTTAGCGGGCCGCTCGACGGCTACAGCGACGCCGAGATTATCGACGCGATGAGCCGGGTGCAGATCGCGGATGATGCCGACAAGAATCGTGTGGGCCGCAAAGTTTCGCAGATCGGAAAGCCGCGTCTGAGCGTGCGCGACCTCTGCGGCGAAGGGTTCCGTGATATCAGCCTCGAGGCGCGGGCCGGCGAAATCCTCGGCCTTGCCGGGGTCGTGGGCGCCGGACGCACGGAGTTTGCCGAAACGCTCTTCGGCCTTCGGCCGCAGACGGCGGGCAGCGTCGTCTTTGATGGTGCGGAACTGAAGAAGCGCTCGCCGCGCAAATGCATAGATCTGGGCTTAGTCTATCTGCCTGAAGACCGCCAGCAGCACGGCCTGTTCCTTGAAGCACCGCTTTCCTGGAACGTTTCGTCCTACCTGGTGCACCGCCTGCCCTTCTTTCTGCGGCCCGGCGCCGAGAGGAAGGTTTTCGACGGGTTCCGCGCGAGTATGGGCATCAAGTGCACCGGCGCCGACCAGGAGGCGCGTGGTCTTTCGGGTGGCAACCAGCAGAAGGTGCTGCTCGCCAAATGCCTTTCCGCTCGGCCCAAGGTGCTCATCCTCGACGAGCCCACGCGCGGCGTGGACGTCGCGGCCCGCAACGACATCTACGACCTCATCCGCCGGCTTGCCGCCGACGGCGTCGCCATCATCCTCATCTCATCCGACTTCGACGAGATCGAACAGCTTGCCGACCGGGTCGAGATCATGGCCTTCGGCCAGTCTGGCGGCAAACTCACGGACCAGATCTCGGTTGACGCCATCGCCCTACTCGCCTTCGGCGCCTCGGAGGGCCGCCATGCTTGATCTCTTTTCCCGCAATCGCGTCGCAACGCTCATCCTGGTGCTTGCCGTCGCCTACGCCGCGATCGGCACGGCCGCGCCCGGCTATCTGTCCGGCGCCACCGCCTCGGTGGTAGTCTCCAACAGCCTCGTTCTGATGCTGATCTCGCTCGGGACGATGATGGTCATCCTGACGCGCAATATCGATGTGTCGAGCGGTTCGGTGCTTGGCCTCAGCGCCGCGGTGCTCGGCCTTTCGCTCACAGCCGGCGTGAGCCTGCCGCTTTCCATCGCCTTCTGCCTTGCAACCGGTGCTGTCGCCGGGGCCTTCAACGGCCTCATGGTTGCCTATCTCGGCATTCCATCCATCGTCGCCACTCTTGGCACGCTTGGACTTTATCGCGGCATCATGCTCGTCCTCACGGGTGGGCGCTGGATCGAGGACCTGCCGCAGGGTCTGAAGGCGCTCGCCGCCAATCTCGGCTTCGGCTTCTCCATCCTCACGATTGTTGTGCTGGCACTTGTTGCGCTCGCCTGGATCGCACTGCGCAAGACGCGCTTCGGCCGCAATTTCTACGCGGTCGGCGATAACCGCGCGGCCGCCCACCATCTCGGTGTACCAGTTAAGCTGGTGCAGTTTTCCGCTTTCATCGCAACGGGCGTCTGCGCCTCCCTCGCCGGCCTCGTCTTCGCCGCCCAGATCGGCTTCATCCCAAATCAGGCCGGCAACGGCATCGAACTGAAGGCCATCGCCGTCAATGTGCTAGGAGGCGTGAGCCTTCTCGGAGGCACCGGTTCGGTCGCTGGCGTCTTCACCGCCGTCATCTTTATCACCTCGATAGACAGTGCCCTCGTTTTCTTGAAGATCCCGGCCTATTGGAATGACTTCATTGCAGGCGCGATCCTGCTCTCGGTCCTGCTGCTCGACGGCCGCATCCGCCAGATTGTCGACCGGCGCATCCGTGCCCGTCGCTATGGGGTGCACGAGCGCGGCCCAACACAATCCCGTGAGACGACGACGGCGCGCAATGTGGAGGCAAGCCGATGAAGAAGCTCATCCTCCGCTGGGAGACCGCCCTCTTTGCCATGCTCGTCGCAGAACTTGTCATCTTCGGTCTCGTCAATCCGCGCTTCCTCAATCTTACGAACCTGATCTACGGGACCTCAGACTTCGTTCAGATCGGCATCGTCGCCCTACCGCTGACCCTTGTCATTATTGCCGGCGGCATCGACGTGTCTTTCGCCTCAGTAATCGGACTTGCTGCAATCATGTTTGGCGTCGCGACATTCTACGGCGTGCCGCTTCCGCTTTCCATCTTGGTCGCTCTGGTCACCGGCGCGCTCTGCGGGCTCCTCAACGCCACGGTCATCCGCCTGGCGAAGATACAGCCGCTCGTGGTCACGCTCGGCAGCCTCTATCTATTCCAGGGCACGGCGACCGTCGCCTCCGGTCTCGTCGGCGCGGGCGGCTACGAGGGCATCGGTAACTTTCCGGAGGCCTTCAACGCCTTCGGCTATGCCGAATTCCTTGGGCTACCGGCACCTCTGGCGCTCTTCCTCGCACTTTCGCTCGTGCTCATCGTCCTCCTGCATTTCACCCGCTTCGGTCGCACCGTGTTCCTTTCCGGCCAGTCTGAAAGGGCTGCCCGTTTCGCCGGTATCCCGGTCGGCCGCGTCCAGACGATCACCTATGTCATTACCGGCGTTTCGGCGGCCATCGCAGGCCTCGTGATGTCGGCCTATTTCGGCTCCGCGCGCGTCGACCTCGGTTCGGCGACGCTGCTGCCAGCCGTCACCGCGGCCGTACTCGGCGGCGCCTCCATCTATGGCGGTCAGGGCTCCATCCTCGGCACCCTGCTTGCCACCTTCGTCATCGGTTACCTGCAGCAGGGTTTGCAGGCGGCCGGCGTCCCCAGCCAGATTTCCAGCGCACTTTCGGGAGGGTTGCTGGTCGTCGCGGTCGCATTGCGCCACGCAAGCGCGATGCTGGCCGATTTCATCGCAGTCGCCCGACAACAGAGACAGAACCGGGCGGCCGTCATTTCAGGAGGAGAATGAGAATGATCAAGACCATCATGAAATCCGGCGCCCTCGCCGCGGCGCTTTTGGCCGGCACCATGCTCGCCTCGGGCGCTGCGCATGCAGAAAACCAGATCGCCTTCATCCCAAAGCTTGTGGGTGTCGGCTTCTTCACCTCTGGCGGCGCCGGCGCGGTGAAGGCGGGCGAGGAAGTCGGCGCCAAGGTCACCTACGACGGCCCGACGGAGCCGAGCGTTTCCGGGCAGGTCCAGTTCATCAACAATTTCGTGAACCAGGGCTACAACGCGCTCATCGTCTCCTCCGTCTCTCCGGACGGCCTGTGCCCGGCGCTGAAGCGCGCCATGGAACGCGGCGTGCTCGTCATGACCTGGGACAGCGACGTCAATCCGGATTGCCGCAGCTACTATATCAACCAGGGCACGCCTGAGCAGCTTGGCGGCCTTCTGGTCGACATGGCGGCCGAGGGTGTGACGAAGGAAAAGGCAAAGGTCGCCTTCTTCTACTCGAGCCCGACCGTGACCGACCAGAACGCCTGGGCGGAAGCCGCCAAGGCGAAGATCGCCAAGGAACATCCGGGCTGGGAAATTGTGACCACCCAGTACGGCTACAACGACGCGCAGAAGTCGCTGCAGACGGCCGAAAGCATCCTGCAGACCTATCCTGACCTCGACGCGATCATCGCGCCCGACGCCAACGCCCTGCCGGCAGCAGCGCAGGCGGCGGAAAACCTGAAGCGCGCCGAGGGCGTCACTATCGTCGGCTTCTCCACCCCAAACGTCATGCGGCCCTATATCGAGCGCGGCACCATCCAGCGCTTCGGCCTTTGGGACGTCACGCAGCAAGGCAAGATCTCGGTCTTCGTTGCCGATCATGTCCTGAAGAACGGCCCCATGAAGGTCGGCGAGAAGCTGGAGATCCCCGGCGTTGGTACCGTCGAAGTCTCAGCCAACAAAGTACAGGGCTACGACTACGAAGCCGATGGCAACGGCATCATCCTGCTGCCGGAGCGCACCGTTTTCACTAAGGAAAACATTGGCAACTTCGACTTCTGAGCACGCACAAACGGCGGGCGGCTCCGGCTGCCCGCGACCTTCATTCATGGACAGGACCATTCGCATGGAAAGCCGCTGGAGCGACGAGGACGCAGCACGTTTTGTAGAGGCGGCACTTGCTGAGGGACAGAGCGAGGCGCTCGGCCTTCGCATCTATACCTCCCGTCTCATCGGCAGCGACCCGGACCTTGTGCTGCACGGCGGCGGCAACACCTCGGTCAAGGTAAGGTCTGACGAGGGCGAAGACCTCATGCACATCAAGGGCAGCGGCTGGGACCTCGACACGATCGAGGCACCGGGCCTGCCCGCCGTGCGCCTTGCGCCGCTGCTAGAAGCTAGCAACACCCCGAAACTCTCAGACCCGGACATGGTCTTACTGTTGCGTGCTAGCCTGATCGAGAAGGATGCACCGAACCCGTCCGTCGAAGCGCTGCTGCACGCCTTCATACCCTTTGACTATGTCGACCACACGCATGCGACAGCCGTCCTTGCGCTCGCCGATCAGCCGAACATGCGCGACACCATTCGCCGCATCTATGGCGATCGCCTCGCCTATGTCCCCTATGTGATGCCCGGCTTCGATCTTTCTATCTCCGCCAACCGCATCTATCGCAGCGATTCGGATTGTGAGGGACTATGGCTGGAAAATCACGGCCTTTTCACCTTCGCAAACGATGCCCGTGCCTCCTATGAGCTGATGGTTGAATTCGTCACTCTGGCGGAGCAGGAACTCGCCCGCGCCGGCGTGGCGTTGTCGGGCCCCCAGCCCAATGATGGCGAGCGAGACGCAGCGCTTGCTGCGCGGCTGGAAAAAGCACTGATGCGGGAAGGGTCGCCGTTCGCAAAGGGTGTCTTCCTCGATTACCGTTCGACCGAAGCCATCCGTGAACTCACATTGAACCCGAACGTTAAGACGATCAGTCTGCGCGGCACAGTGACACCCGACCACGTAATTCGCATCAAGCCCTGGCCGATGATCATCGGGGCCGATGCGGATGAACGCGCAATCGAAAGCGCGTTAGCCGCTTATGCGGACCGCTACAGGGCCTACTTTGAGAAAAACGCGACCCGCGCCAACGAGCCGAAACGGATACTGGACGTCTATCCACGCGTCGTTCTGGTGCTTGGCAAAGGCATGTTCGCAATCGGCGCGAATGCCAAGGCGGCCAAAATCGGCGGAGATCTCTGCGAACAGGCTGCGCGGGCAATCAACGCTGCGGAAGCCTATGGCTGTTTCACTCCGATCAGCGAGGCAGATCTCTTCGACATGGAGTACTGGTCGCTGGAACAGGCAAAGTTGAGAATAGCGGTATAGCCATGTGGCCGCACTGCCAATGACGGCGACGCGACAACGACAGACAACTTCGCCAGGCCAACGTGCCAGCCGCACGCCTCCGCTCTCCCTGGCACTCGACCGCAGGGCGTTCGATTTCGATTGCCGACACCCCTCAGACCTCGAAGAGCTGCTGAAGAACCACGACCTCGAAGCAATGCGGCACGGATGTCGCGAGCGTGTGCCGGAATCGCGCTTGAGGTAGGCCTAATGGGCGTTTGTCACTGTATGCTGCTTGGGCTAACTATGGGGCTTTCGGCGCGTCGGACGAACGCTTCATCACTAGGTGAGACCTCCTGGTCTACAGAGAAGTGGATTTTGAACAAATACGTTGGCTGCGCTTATGGTCCGGGAACTACTGAGATGATCAGAACGGGAAAAATGACTGCCTCAAAAACCCTACCCGGCCGAGCGGATGACGCTTCTGCCGGTCGAAAGCGCGTCGGAACTCTTTTTTGTTTGATCCCGAGGAAGTCTTGAACAAAGGGGCAGAAGATGCGTTGCCTGTGGCCCGCGCATTACTGCGGCACCAAGTCCCCAGCCTGTGCCCGCGTCGTGCGGGCACTCACTTTTTCCGGTGCCTTCATTTGCTCTGAAGGTAGCCCATCACCTTCTTTCGGGCGGCCCGGCTTCGCAGACTGCTTCGAGTGCCTTCTGCCTCGTCACTTTCGCCGTTCTCCTCAAGATCGCGAGATGGCCTGACACTCAGCAGAAGGCGAGCTTTATTCTGGCTCGTCGAAAGCAATGGTCTTAGGCCGGCGACCGAGCGAAACTTGACACTTATTGGAGTCGTTCCCCCCCGAGCGGCGACCCAGCCGCCTGGGATGAGTGATGACCTCAGAGCTGTAAAATCAGAGCTGTAAAGATTTCCCCTTCTCCGCAGCTCTGAGGCCCCCACCATGCTCGAAATGGCCTGGCGAATGGAAGAGGATTTGTTGGTGCAGGACAGAGACCATTGCGGCCTGCCGGAACAAAATGCATTCACCGATGAGAATACGTGATCGGACGCTCCAAAGGAAACGGTTGCCAAGCCGCGGTTTTCCGGGAAGCCGATCACAGCGCCCTGAAGGCCTTGGAATATATCGGCAGAAGGTGGTTAGCGCACCGTTGACTGAGAGCGTCAGTGGGATAGCTCGAGTTAGGCTGACGCTACCTCTCGCCGATACACCAGCGGCAATCGACTAACCCTTACCCAAATAGGCTATGTGACAGCAGAACTGTCGTCTGCTATTTTTGGCAACCTATAATTGCTCGAACGCATCTATATTTTATTCATTCTAATATTCATTTTTAGCCGGAATCTCCCGGCTCCTGGAGGAAAGCATGGCGACGATTGCGTATCATTTCCCAGCAGGACTCTATCCTAACCAGTACAGCCCACCCCTCACCGGCATTAGCGTCAACCCCTCCTTCGCCGAACTCGTGGACATGAGCAAGGCAAGCCGCTCCACGACCACCAGCACGGACGTGCTTTATCGCCTGGACAACGGCCTCAAACTGAAATTGGTCGGCACGGGGTTCAGTTTCGACGCGAACGGAGACGCCGTCGGCGGGACAGTGACATCGATCGAGGTCCTTCTGAACAACGGAACGGCCTTGGTGCAGACTATAACCGGCCTGGACCTGTCACTTGAACTTTTCCAAGACGCTGCCGATGGATTCGACAAGTCTGGACTTGAAAGCTGGCTCCTGAGTGGCGACGATACAATCAACGGGTCTGCCGGCGACGATGAAATTATAGGTCACCTTGGAAACGATGTCCTGAATGGCAATGCCGGAAACGATCTTGTCACCGGCGGCGGCGGTGCTGACACTTACGACGGTGGAGCCGGAGTTGATGTTCTGAACTTCCAGGATGCTTATGGTAACCCAACAGCGACAAGAGGTATCGATCTAAACGCTACGGCCGGGACGGTAATTGACCAATTCGGTTTCTCAGAAACTTTCCAGAATTTCGAGGAATTCAGAGGTACGCAGTTTTCAGATACGATGATCGGATCCTCGATCGACGAGACGTTTATGGGCTTTGGTGGACGCGACACAATTGACGGTGGCGCGGGCATAGATACCATCCGATACGATCGTGACGTGCAAAGGGGCGCTACAAAGGGCGTCAGCGTCAATCTCGCGACCGGCATTACGACCGACAGCTTTGGATCTCAGGATACTCTCTCTAACATCGAGCATGTGCGAGGCACTGATTTCAAAGACACAATCGTCGGGAATTCGGCTTCCAACTCAATTCGCGCGTTTGCCGGAAATGACATTCTCGACGGCGGGAGCGGCGCCGACAACATGCGCGGCGGAAAGGGAAACGATACGTATTTCGTGAGCAGCAACAGCGACATTATCGATGAGAAAGCTGATAGCGGCTCCGGCATTGATACGGTCCAATCTGTCAACTCCTTCAACCTCGCCAACACCGCTGTGGTACTGGGAGACGTTGAAAACTTGACGCTGCTTGGGTCGGCGAATAACGGGTCCGGCAATGCGCTCGCCAACATTATAGTTGGCAACGCGAGCAATAACCTCCTGAATGGGGCTAGGGGGAGAGACACGCTGACGGGGGGTGCCGGAGATGACACCTTCTTCTTTAATTCGACGCTGAGCTCGCTCTCAAATGTCGATACCATCACCGATTTCAATGTTGCAGATGATACGATGCGACTTGAGAATGCGAATTTCACGGCAATCGTCGGAACGGGCGTTTTGACCGCTGGACAATTCGTGAGCAACACAACTGGTGTAGCGTCCGACGCGGATGATCGCATGATCTACGAGACCGACACCGGTAACATCTACTACGACAGCAATGGGAATGCCGCGGGCGGCCGAGTGCACATCGCGATTGTCGGCGCCAACCTCGGGATCACGGCGGCGGATTTCTTTGTCGTTTGATCCCCTTACGGATTGGCCGCATAAAAAAGAAGTATCCCGGCCTAGAGCGAGTCCGATAAATCCGGAATCGGCGTGAGGATTCCTTTTGAGCGTTCTGTGATCCCCTCCTCCTGTCTTTGATTTGTCGGAGGGAGTATGGTCCGAGCATTATGATCTTCGCCACCGGGTTCTGGCTGCGTCGGCTGGTGGGATGTCCGCGCGGTCGGCTGCAGCGCGGTTCGGGATCGGGATTTCGACGGCGATTGCCTGGATCGCGAGCGCCCGGCAGGGTCAGGTGAGCGCTGCCAAGCAGGGTCGACCTGGAGGTTCCCCTCTCGACGATCATGAGGCTTTCATCATCGGCATGATCGAGGCGTCGAAGGACATCACGCTGAACGAGATGGTTTTGCGTCTGGAAGAGGACCGATCCGTCTCTATCGGCCGCAGCACCCTCGACGTCTGGCTGCGCAAGCGCGGCTTCACATTCAAAAAAGACCGCACATGCATTGGAGCAGGAGGGGCCAGACCTCCTGAAGCGGCGTCAGGACTGGTTCGATGCACAGCTTGATCTCGATCCAGCCCGCCTCGTCTTCATAGACGAGACGGGTCTTTCCACGGAGATGTCCCGGCTTCGCGGTCGCGCGCCGCGCGGAGAGCGTTTGGAAAACTACGACGTTCACCGGGGCGCTCAGGCTCTCCGGCATGACCGCGCCGATGGTCCTTGACGGGGCGATGAATGGAGTGGCTTTCCGGGCCTATGTCGAGCAAGTTCTCGTGCCGACCCTCACGCCCGGCGACATCGTCGTCATGGACAACCTGCCGGCCCACAAGGCAAATGGCATCCGACAGGCCATAGAACCCGCCGGCTGCGCGCTGCTCTATCTCCCGCCCTACCGCCCCAACTTCAACCCGATCGCAAACGCCTTCTCAAAGCTCAAGGCGCTTCTGCGGGCACGGGCCGAACGCTCCGTCGACGCCCTGTGGAACACCGTTGGCGACATCGTCAAACTCTTCGAGCCGCAAGAGTGTGCCAACTACTTCGCAGCAGCAGGATGTGACCCGGATTAAAGTGGAAGTGCTCTAGCTACGATCCGGTGCAAGATCTCCCGCTTCACACGTATATCGATGAGAAGGCTGTTGAGAGTGTTCTCGACGGCTGCATAGATGTCGCCGCTTCGGTCGCGTGCTTCTCCACCGCCGATACTCGCGATCTCGGATTTGTTCGAGGTCCAGATATCCTGGAAGTCACGTCGCCAATGCGTCCAGCAGACGCTTCCCGGAAGCGGCCTATGCCGTCCGCGCCTGGCTCATAAAGCTTGCCGTAGCCTTTGTAGCCGTCGGCTTGAAGGATGCCGCTTGTCTGCTTGAGGTGATGGTGGACGTGCTCTTCCTTCCAGTCGGGAGCAAACTAGTAGACCGCGCCCGGTGGAGCCGCGTCCGCCCAGGGACGTTGATCGCGGACATAGGTCCAGATCCTGCCCTTCTTCACGCCTTTTCCAAACCCTTTGTCTCGCGGAGAGCGATCCAGCACCCGGATCGGGGTGTCGTCGGCATGGAGGAGATCACTGCCCATGATCGCGGTTTCGATCCACTCAATCAGCGGCTGGAACACCTACATGGCGCGACCGCACCAATCGACCAGCGTGCCGTCCGGAATGTCGGCGCCCATACGGGCGAAGATCTCGTTCAGGCGATACAAAGGCAGATGTTGTCGAAATTCGAGACCAGGATGTAAGCCAAAAGCCCGGCACCTGCCATGCTGCCCAGTATCGGACGGCTCGGTGCCGGCAACTGCACCATCTTCTCGCAGTAACGGCAGGACTTCTTAAATCGCGCGACCTCGATGACCTTCATCTGCGCAGCGATCATGTCGAGGATTCCGCTGGCGTCTTCACCGACAAGGCGCAATTCACCACCGCAATCGGGGCAGCAGGTACCAGGATCGAGTTCTTTGCGCTCGCGCGCTGCCTTTTCCAATACCCGCGGCCGGCGGCGCATCGTCTTTTCGGGCGTGCTTGCTACAGGCGCGGCAGGCACTGCCGCATCCACCTCATCGAGCGGCTTGGTGCTGTTTTCCGCTGCGGCGATTAAAAGATCCTCCAGCGCCAGTTCCAGCTGCTGGATTTCCCGTTCGATCTTTTCCGAGGACTTGCCGAAGACCTGTTTCTTCAGCTTGGCGATGCGCAGTCGCAGTTCCCCGATCAAACGCTCGTGCGCCTGCAACCTCGCCGACATCTTCGCGTTTTGCGCCTGCAAGGCGGCAGTGAGAGATAAAATCAACCGACACGCGCCGGCGGAGCGCCCCAGTTGGGCCGTCGCCAATCAATCCCTTCCCAAAGCATGGCAAGTTGCGCCGTTGTCAGCCGGGCCGTTCCATCGGCTGCTGAAGGCCATGGAAAACGCCCCCTCTGCAAAATTTTTTGATGGCGCATATGTCGGCAGCCGGCGAGACATTGCATCGAGGAGTAACGGCATGACCCAATGTGGAGTCGATGAATGCCGAAAAGCCCGGCAATTCGCCCATCGGCGTCTCCGGCTCCGCATAATCATAATTGCGCATAGTTGCGCATGTCCGTGGCTCCGCAGGCGAGATACACTCGAACAGCGGTTCCTGGTCCAGCCATGCTGCTTCAACCGCCCGGATGAGCCGAGTCAGGACCGCGGCATCGACGCCGCTGTCGAAGCGAAGGCTGCGCCCATCGTCAACCGCAACTCGATCATTGCAGGCACGCGCGCAACCTCCTCCCGCACGAGCGGGGCGCCATGCATGGCGGCCGTGTTTCTACGGGAACGAAGACCGTATCGGCCGTGGACGGCAACAAACCCTTCTTCTTCAACTCATGCCGCCAGGCGTAAATCTGCTGCCGGCCTACATCGTGCCGATGGGCAACCTCCGTGGCCGTCGCACCGTCGAGCCCGATCGACATGACAATGTCGAGCTTCTTCGCGTCACCCCAACGCCGCCGTCGTTCCTGACCAAGAATTGCGACACGCATCCCATACCCGTATGCGGCGTCCACGCCCCATCGGTTTTTCAGTTGCGGCGATCTGAGGTTGATCGACGGGCCGTCAAATGAGCTCACCGAAGAGTATCTGACGAGCTCATTGTGAGGCCTGGATGCGAGCGGCAT
>Ga0228711_1006203_pt1 | contig 17889 bp, 4 predicted proteins | sample MedpolnodulmetaG_2_FD_177996 | JGI IMG/M metagenome (GOLD analysis project Ga0228711, IMG submission 177996) | Root nodule microbial communities from Medicago polymorpha collected in Santa Monica, California, United States - brown nodules | ecosystem: Host-associated > Plants > Roots > Nodule...
GGGTTTCATTGTTTTTTTTTTTTTGGATTATATTATGGTATGGTTTGTGTGTGAGTGAAGATAAAAAAATATGTCATTTTCCATGACTAGAACAAGTGGGGCCAGTGTGGTTTATAATTTTTAGAGTTTGTAATTTTTTAATTTATGTAGTAATTTTATTTGATTTTTGAGTTACTCCATTTAGGATAGGATTAGAGCCTGGGATGCGCACTCAGGGAGGGTCATATCAAAATCATTTCCCATAGGAAGATGGGAATATGATCCTCTTGTATTGTATGTTTGGCAACAAGCAAACTCAATAATTCTGAGTAACTTTGTATGGCCATGATCATAAATTTAAATTAAATGATATATAAGTTTAAAAAAAAATTAATTTTTTTATTATTGGTATAATAAAATTATTATAGAGACACCTTATAAAAAAGACTAAACCGTGAAAGTTTACACATAAAATCAATAATAGGTGCAGCCAACTTGAGTTCCTAACAAATTAAATTAGATAGAAATTCCTGTGGATAAATTCTCAAATCTCAAATTCACAATGTCAGACTCAAAGAATCTACTGATTCTGGTGGCCTTTACTGTATCATATCATTATATAAGTTCTAAAATCATAGCAACAAAATTCCATTTTCTATTGTTTATCTAAACCAAGCAAAATGCATGTGTGGCCACATTCTAATTTTAAATTAATAAGCGAAATATGCATGCATCATTCATGAGATTGGATTAATGGAATCTATAAAGATTATGTATTTTCTTAAATAAATACAATGGGAAAATGCCCTGGTGGCTGGCTTTGTATCATGCATCTAACTTTTGTTAACTTTCATATCTTAATTGTAAATTGTAAACTCAATTACAAACCGGATAAGAGATACCGACTAGCTAATCATATGATTTGTTCCTCTACAATTAACTATTTTAGTTGGAATAATAATATAGAAAAAGAGATTCCCCTCCTAGAATGCTTGGGATCGGGATTTGTTTCGAATTAACATATTCTATAATAATTCTTATTATAAATATGATGCAGCTTTGGATGCCCTCCTCTTACTTTTGTTCCCATGATATCTTTGTTTGTTTGTTTTAATAAAATACAAAAAAATATACAATGTAACATAGGACCATGTGACATCATATTTAGACTGGGGGTCCATTCTGTGTAGACCACCTGATGAGCACAAGATATAACTCATATAAATGTACTCTACTGAAAACTATGAGGACATTCCGTTACAGCTGTTTGATTAGATAACAACATTCATTGTAATTGCGTGCTATTCTGTGAAACGGTAATGCATGCATGCCGTGACGGCGTCCATGGTATGCTTATTTCTCACGGCATCTTTACCTTCCCCATCCTTTTTTTTTATTTGTTGCTTAGTGAATATATGTGTGTGTCAAGTGTCAACAAATAAATTAAAGGAAATATTAACCAGTGTCTCGAATACCGATAAAGTATACTAAAAATGAAAGTTATATAATAGTTATTGCATTGAAAATTGTAAAATCAATTTAAAAAATAATAATTTTTATTTATTTATAACATCTTTTTTAGTATCCTTAATCTGCAGGCATAAATTAATGAATGGGTGGAAAGATGGTTGAAACCATTTTTTTTTCAAAAAGCTGCGGATTTAAAACATAAAAAAATGAATAGATTGTAATGCATACGCTTGAAAATTGCAATGATTAGGCTTCTCTTTTTTAGTTAGCTAAATTATGTTTATTTAGGACGGAAATTTCTTGGCATCTTGTTTTTTTTAGTAAGTATTAGTATTTATATCGTAAGCTAACAAATACTTTTAAATATAGTATGTGTATATTTTAGAGCTTAATTATTTGTTATAAAGAAAACAAAATAGACCCACGTGTATGCTATTATATTAAGGTAAATTCTATGGTACATCCAATATATTTAAGTGTATCGGTATACCTACTCTTTAAATTAATAGTTAAATGAATTGTTTTTTAAGAAAAATATTATTTTTATATCATTTATAATTATAATAACTAAATCTTATTTATCAAAGAGGTCAACAAAATAAAATTATATTTTTTTAAATTTTTTTTATCACTCATAATTGAGAGCATTGATTATTTTTTATGATAATATGTAAAAAAATTACTATGATTCTTATAAACAATAAAATGATGTTTTTTCTTATGAAATGATGTTCTATAAAATATAAATATTGACAAATAGCTATTTATTACATAAAAAATAATCGTTAATTTATAAAATTATGAAGAAAGAGTACATGTACACCTCACTTTGTGAGTGTATCGTAGAAGTTCCCTCATATTAAATAAAGTAGTATTTTGCACATAAAAGAATCTCGCGTTATTTGGTAATCAGGTTAAGAGCTGAATATAAATAACGACATTTTTAATTTAACAAGACGATTTTTACAAAGAACAAAATCGTGAAGGCTCACAATATGTTTAAAGTGAACAATATCTCGTAAACACAGTGTTGTGGGTTTAAGGTTGGAAAATTGATATGTCAAGTAGGGTTGAGCCTATGTTATTCTTGAGAGGTGACAAATCCTTTAACTCCTTGGCTTTTACTGATGGCTACGTTCAAGTACCTCAAAAACGCCCAACATTTCTTAAAAATTAAGGCTATTGGTAGTTTATAAGGAACACTCACACTCTTCAATATCCAATGAGACATCTTTTACAAAAGACAAAAATAAAAAATACTCACATAAGACCTAAATCGTACAATATATTAGAAACACATTGTCGTGGACATGAGGTCAAAACAAATAGCATATAGTATATTCTTAATGTGATTTTCACGGCCCCTTTGGTTCATAAAAAGCAATAATTAGTGATAACATCCTTGAAATCACATTAAGAATATACACAAGAAACTATGTTGCAAAGGAGTAGTAGTTTGCAACATAGTTTCTTGTGTTATCCTTGAAATAAGTTTTATAGGAAGATGTAAAAACAATTTTAATTGGTTATTGAGAAAATGAAAGAGAGAGCAAATTGAATGCACTTTGCATTTAATTTTTCTTTGAAAAAGATAATTTTTTGAAACAACATAATTAAATATGATAAAAGTTAGTCTTTTTTTCTTATAATTTGGGACAAAGAAAATGAATTTTTTTGCTTATAATTTGAGACGGAGGGAATACAACATATAGAGGATCTTTACGGTTTTACTCAATTGTAGTGTGCTGCTTACATAGGGATGTAGACGCATTATTGGAGAGGATCCCAGCTCGGTTAGCAACTATGATTATGAATTTAAACTTAACAAAATTGCAATTATGGATATGTGACTGATATGTTTTGTTTGTCTCCACGAAGATTTGCTCTTTGGATTCTGTCTACATTAATCATTTATGAGCCTTCTGATTTTTCGGAATTGTGTTTGGTTTACTTGTTGCGCACGTATGAAAGCTGAGCTAGTTTAGTTAGCAACGTACCAAATGAAATGACTTGTGCCATATATTGTGGATATTTTATTTCATGACATTAATTCTTGCTGTTAATTGTGTATTCATTACTGTATTTTTTTTTAATTTCTTGTTGACTTTAAATTAAAATTGTTATTTTTTACTTTGTTTTCTTAACTAATACTTCTAGGACATCTGTTAGTAGGTGCTTTATTCACATCCATATAACCGAAACCTGACATCAGTGCTAATTAGCTAGAATACATTTAAATTCAATTAGCTAGGGAGAGTATTCCAAATAGTGCAAATAATTATGACTTTGATATTGAAAGGTCCTTCACAAGGAGCACCACACGCCCTAAAATGGTTGGCGACAAAGACCTCTTGTCTTGGAGAGAATTAGTAAAAAACCTATCTGAAACAATATTGAAGTGCGTCCTTCCACTCTACTCCTCCACTACGTATAATTATACATGCTTTACTTGTCCAACATTTTGCACTAGCTTTCTCCTCATATACAGTCTCTTCAAACTTAAGTAGATTCTATGATTAATCACTTTAATAAATGGTCTATTATATGCTACTATTTAAAAAGAATTTTTTTGAGTAAATTTGAAGTACAGAGACATCATTAAATTAAAAGCATTTGTATAAACAATGAAAGAGAATAAGGATGTGGTAAAAGCTTGAGACACACCAAAATTCAATCCTTATCCATTGTCTGAGCAGGAAAGGCAGGAGAAAACTTAAGACTCTTTCTTTTTTCATCATATGAGTTTCTCACGTGCCTTAGTATGGATTTTACAACCCGAACTGTATAAAAACACCATAAAACCATCAAAAACACGTTGAAATATTTTGAATTTTAGAATTCGAATAGAACGTGTGAGAAACTCATAGAATAGGAAAAGTAATGGCAAAAACTTAAACAAAGGTAGTGAGTGAAACAACTAAAAATGTATATGGACCCCAAAGGCTCAAACCATGTTCAAAGTTTGGGTCCCAAGCATTCCATTGCCCTCTCAGTCGTCACCTTCCACCACCCAACGTACACGCCAAGGACAGTAGGTCTACTACGATATTCATTTCCCATATAGAAAACCACATCTCTTAGACACATCAACATTTTTATTTTTATTTTATGTGTAGGATCCACACATTCACTCCTTTGTTTTTATTAAACTACTACTTACTCACTTCCCACTAAGATTATTCTTTGCTAGTCATTACGAATAAGATATCAAGACAAAGAAACAAATGCGTTGAGAATAGATTTAGATTTCATAAATAAACAAATCCAAACCAAATCCCACTTATTAACATTTTAAAATTCATGATTAAGTGAACTACACGTATGTCAATTTCCTGGAAAATGGTTTGTCGTTTGTTTTTACAAATATTTTTAATCATTGCTTGTTATCTGCAGCTATATGTCTATAAATTTGTTGGAAAAATAAACTATATATTTGTTACATGGATCGTACTTATTTCCAAAGTCACCCTAAATAAGCTACAATTTAATCATCATGTCAATTATTTTACAAATTAGTACTATATATTGATTCAACCCAAAACTTCTACATTAATTGGAAATGATTTGTTGGGACCGGAAATTGGTGGCTTGCAGTTTCAGTGCTTTAATCCAATTATTATATTTGATTAAATGTATTTGATACATAAGTGGAGTTCAAGACGTGCAGATGTTCAATTTGTTAGATTAATTGGATCGAATTGTACTATGAAACGATCGTTGCATATTGCCATGTCATTCTTGAATCTTTCTTGATAAAATCATTCTTCATATCTAACATTTTCCATATATATATGTACCACAAGATTTTTTTTAAAATAAAAGTCATCAATTACCTATAAAATAAAGGTTAAAAATTTCACTCAAAAAACTTGAAAGGAACCTGGAAATGGCAAGTGTCCAATAATACACATGCTTTACAGCTTTCATTATCTTTGATGAGGATAATAAGCGATGTCGATTTTTTTTTTCTTTCTAATTATTTCAGTTTGATTAATTTCTCTATTACGACAAAAAAAGATGAACACGTAGTAGACCTGTCAGTTTTTCCTTTTATGTATCAATGCATGTAACACAAGCTACCACCATCATATTCATACTTCAAGTGTTTTTGTCAATCACGCATATTCTTCACCTAAAATCGTTTCAAACAAACAGCGTACACAGATAGGTAGCCTCAATCGGGGTTGCACCAAATGATCCCTTTTTAAATAAGAAAAACAAAAATATTATTTGTGTTAAACAAATCTCAAAATGGTTGAAAGATGGTATGAATGGGACAATCATCACTTCACATACCGATTTTATATGACTGTGTTAGATTTAACCACAATTTTTAAGATGTAGACTTCAAATTTTTTAATCATATGTTATGCTATCAGGTTTTCATTATCGAATTTCCAATTATTTATATTTATAAACGAAGACAATCCTCACATCAAAGTAGAAGCTTGAGTCCAAAACAAATAATTTTTTTTCACTCTATTAATACGAAAGTTATATTTATGTACCCTATCCGAAACAGTAATTAAATTGGTGGTGGGAAATATAACGCAAACTTGTTGAACCCAAATTTTTCATGCTCTACTGGTAGGCTTAATCCTTGGGATTATTGGATTCCATATGCAGTAGTTGCAAATTATTGGATTAATTATTTTATTTGCAGTGGGATTAAACCAAAAACAGATGCCTTCGTGTCGCATCATCTTTACTCTCATTTCAACCAATAATGAATTCTATTAGTATAGCTTTAGTGTCCATATCCATGGTTTAAAGTTTAAACAAAGAAACTGGACCACAAGTATATATTTGTTTTATATTTTCTTTTGGTAAACATATATATTAGTATTAAATTAACTGTGTTTTTTACGATTATGATAAAAAATGAATAATTAGTGATAAGGCAGCTGGGTGAGGAAGCTCCTGAGAAGAGGTTAATTAGGGGTGTGGGCCATAATTAGAAAAATTAAGAGTTAGTGCCTAACTAATAAAGGTGGAGCTACCAGCTGAGTATTGAGTGGAAAATTGTTGGAATCTTTCATCACAACATAAACACGAATAAAATGACATGAAGGAATGAATACTTTGTTCCCTTCTCGGAAGAAAAACTTATTTTAGGTCTTTCCCGTAAACTGCTACTAATATACTCTCTCAAATGTATGTGATGTATAATATATAGAATAGATCAATTATGAAGAAAAAAAATTTGCTTATATTTTAGATCAAATAATTTTTTTTCTTCTTAATTCATATGCACCGAAAGTAAAAAAATATTTTACAATGTCAATTAATTATAACGACGGGACTATTATTATCATTTGATTTTTACCTTAATCACCAATAAAGTCTCATGCATATTTGTGTTAGACCAATATTGTAAATTTTTTACACAAACAGTGTATAAAAATTAAATTAAACGAAGTGTGGGTGTAAAGCATCATGTGGAGGCGCTGATCATGACGTAATTAAGGTAAGATGCGGTCTAACTTGGGTAAACATATGAGCCGGTTATAGTAGGTAGGCTTCTACCCGACTAGGTTTGATGGCTGATATCGGATAGAAAGAGAGAGATGAGATTCAAAAGTAAAATATGATATCGGTGAGCTCCATTTGTTTTGAAAATGTTGTTGGTTTACAATTAGACAACATCATGGTTTTTTATTCGGTTTTAGAGTCTTCACATTATATTCTTGTGTTATGACTCTGTTCCTTTATTTTCTCTATGTCGGTTTTTCTAACATCAATCAGCGCCTTAATAAGCAAGAAGTTATTTGTTTTCAATTGTTGTTCTCTTTTAACTTCTAGTAATTTAACAATGGTTATTGATACCGAAATCGCAGTCATTTTCGATTTATAAACCTAGCAAAGTGATGCCTTCACAAAGCATAACATTGTGTGTAAGAGAGATTTCAATATATGAAAGAAAAAGAAAGGAAAAAAAGGAACTCATGAAAAAAGATAAGAAAAAGATGAAGAAAAGAATGTGATGGTGAAGTCTTCTTTTGTACTTGAGTTCTAGTTTAAAATTTCATAATTGATAGCTATACATAAATTTTATTGTAAATTTTCATTGAGATTGTTAATTCTTTTTGAACTTTGATATGTAAGAAAAACTCTATCAAAGATGTGTACTTGTTGAAGCTTAGCTACATATGGTGCTAAAGGTCCACATTCCGTGTAGACCGGTCTATCATCCTTTTGGACTAACCCCACAAATTTATTTGGATTTTCATTAATGATCCCACTTATTAAAGCAGAAAAGGATAATATTTCAACAAAAAGTAGACAAATTTCAAGGAGAAGAAAAACCAGCTAAACATCTTCCATTTGCCACATTATGATTTCGACAGTTCCCATCTTAAAAAAGTATGAATATAAAAGACATACTTGAGTCTTGAGTTGAGATACAAAGCAAGGGTTGTCCTGCTGTCATGTTCTATAAACATATGCTTTATTGACTATCATATAATTCATAGTGAAATTAAACACCAGAACTCATAAAGTGTACATTACAAGCCGTACACCTTGTTCTGGCCACGTTCTTTTGGTAAATCAGTTCTACCTTAAAGTGAAGAAATAAAAGTTGATAGATCATTCCTCCACCCCAGTTCCTATCTTTAATAAGAAAAAAGAAAAAGAGTGAAGGTTAAGAAATATTTGGGAGTGTTGGAGAGAAGGAAGTGATTTATGGTCTACTTCTTTCTTGTTCAAGACTTCTTCATGTGATTGGGTCACACACCAGATGTTTAGTCCTGGACGTGCTATACGACTCAGGTCACACTCCAATTGTCTAGTCATGAATATGTGGGTGTATTAAGAGTCTCACATTGAATGAGATACGACTTACCAATATATTTATAAGTGAAGAAAAACACCATCTTTAAACTATTTGTAAATTTGAGTCAAGCATGACACAAATTCTAAGAAAATACATAATCATACCTTATATTCCGACCCAAGATTTTAACACTTTGATAGTATCACAAGATGATAAACCCAAGGAAAATGTCGCTAGGATACTAGTTGAAAGTTACCGTAATGACGTTGAAAAGAGTGGTTATCAATAAATTACGCAAAATAAGTAATTTCACTTGATTTAATTGTATTCAGTATTATGGTTATTTTGCAACTCAGGTAGAGTGCTCAAGAGCATAAATATACCCGAGTTATCCGCCACTAAAATGATATCTTAGTACTATATATGAGGGATAAAAATAGTTTAATCAGAGTAATATTGCCACGAGGGATTAAATATTTTGATGTAAAATTGTCGATGCATTTAGACTGTCAAACCACATTAAGTTTGTAAGTTGTCTTTTATTTCTTTATTTGGATCTTGTGTACGCGTTCTTCTTATGTTGAGATTTTCTCTTGTTTTTTTGAAGTTGATATCGAAGTTGAGTTTATGATTAAAGGAAGAAGAGAAGCAGTATAGTGTGTTGTGCTGATCATTTGAAAAGATCGATGGCAGTTCACATCTTATTTGTGTTTTTACGAAAATTGAAAATCGATCACTAATTTAGTTGTTATTATTAGCGACTAGTAGTTTAACAATATTTCGCAAATAAATCTCTAAATTGATCAAAATTTATTTAGAGATTCATTAGTGTTCAAATCTCTCTAAAATAATTTGTTTTTTATTTCTAAATTTCTCCTAAATGAAGAATGAGAATGCCCTTAATCAGGGGTTCAAACTAGGTTCAAATCACCTTAAAATAATTGCAATGTTCGTTATCACTGTGGCCACCTTTAAAACCATGTTGGGAAGCAAGGTCTATATTTTGGACACACACATAGATAATAAAATTTTAAAGTGAAATGATATTAAGTGATGTAACTAGATTATTTTTCTTTGTATCCAATACTTTTGATTTAGAGTTATGCTCAATTGTGTATTTTTCATTGGCAAGATGTATGAAAGGAGCTTTTGTCCGGTAAAATTTCATGTGGCTCAAAATTAAAAGAGCCAACACTTTATAGTAGATTAGTAGTCTTGGTTTATCCTTGCCCAAATGGAGGCCTAAATAAAAGCATACACAGCCAGAGTAAAGCATAATTACATGGGTGCAAAAGTCCAATACCATGGCTAAACATTAATCTACACGATGCTTGCGTACTTTGTCTGCCCACAAGATTGCAACAAAAATCCCAATCAGTTCAAAACGTAAGCAAAATGATGATTGCTATCAAATTAATTGGGTAGCAAGGTCCATTTTTGGGCCAATCAGAACAATTATTTACTTAGTTATAAGCTGAGTATGAAGAGCACTAATATTTCCATTGGTAGCACCTTGGCCACGTCAATGATTCCAAATTTGACTATATAAGTCATGGGAGCTAGGTGGGGTCAACAAACACATAGGGCTCTCCTCTACATTTATCTTTCTTAACTTTGTATCGCACACAAATCTAATCATATAATGCATCGTGATTTATTTATAACTTCATCTTCAATTTTGTAGAATTTCATGTAACTGTTTAGTAAAAGGTTTCAAACTCCAATTGGTTGTGTTGGATTGGCTAATCCAAACATGGAAGCGTCGAGTGGATACGATACTGATATTGTTGTTACAAACTACTAAAATTCTCCTGAATGAATCATGAGAATAATAATGAACAGAAACAACCAAGTTATTGCTTCTACCACCTGAGACTATGAGTAACTGTGATAGGACATTTTGTCAAATTTTTTGTCAACATGATGAGACAAATTAATAAGACTTGGAAAGGAAGAAAAATAATAAAAATTGAAGGATGGTTTGGTTAGTGGTCCCTTTTTATTTTCCACTTTTGACCTCTTACCCAAATGATGAAAGACCTTTTTAAGTGAAACATTTTAAAAAGAGGGTTGTAGGGTGAACCAATTTGATAAATAGTTTACCATAGATTAACATTTAAAATATCATCCATGGTCCATAGCAATTATTGAAAGTAGAAATCCACGATCATGATTGTTTTTATGAGCGAGACGAATGTTGATCGACGTGGTTTGACAAAAATAAATTAGAGAAAGAAATATAAATTGAGTTTTGAGCTATTCATATTCGTTTTCTTTTTCTTCGAATTGATATTAATCAAGTGACTGGCTAATTTGTTAGGACGAGTAGAATTATGAAATTTTCGTATACTATGAGGTGTCCGTTAGAGTTTCATATTATTTTCAAGTGCTGGTCCATTGTGATACAACACCAAACATAACTTATCATAAAATTTTCCTTTTTTAAAAGGGGGAATGCTAACAATTGCTTTAAGGGCACTTGTTAAGAAGCTTAAAGTTGAAATTTTATCTTAAAAATCATAAATTTAACACATTAAAAAAAAAAAAAAAAATTTTTTTACATTAAATTTATCAATTCTATTTTTTATCTTTAACAAGTTAGCACGACCCTTTAAAAAATTACAATTCCTCAAAATAATTACTTTCAAATAAGCATGCATTCAAGAATCACAAATAAATCTGAATGATTATTGTTCCGATGGCCTTATTTTGGTGGAGCCACATAAAAATATCAAGAATCACTAACTTAAATATCAAGAATCACTAACTTATATTGAACAATTGCAAACACTAGTGATCAATAGCAAATACTACTAACTAATCGCTGAAGAATATTGATAAATTTTATTAAAATTAACATATAAATTTTAAAATTAATATATTGAATATCAATAACATGATCATATCTTCTAAGACTAGAATTAGAAATTGCAGGCCCAGGCGTGAGTTGCCTAAGAGGATGATCGGATTAATTTAAGTCGACAGATGAGGGGTTATCTAAAACAGGGGGGAATGGCAGGCACAAGGTGCGGCCGACGAGGGGTCCAAGGAAACCTAATTAAGGATTAGGACAATAAACGTGGCCCAAAGTGTGGGGTGGTGGCGAGGAAATGATCGGTGTACCCAAGTTTTTGGTATGTACTTTTTTGTGTATCAAATGCAAAGAGTATAATAACGAAACTCACACGCATTCCGTGTAAAGAAGTATTCTAGGTTAGGATGTGCGGCGTCTCAGTATATCAAATGTTTATGCAACCTTTTACTAACTAAATTGCACCAACTGCACTTTGCTGTGTACGTTAACTAGTAACATCACAACAAATGCATTCCACTTTTGAGTTGAATGAAGTTTAATTTCCTGTGTAATCATTCAACAGGCGGTAAGCAGAAAAGCAGAACAGTGACATCAACATCTCAATAATAAGTGTAGCACTGAAAAAGCTCACCCAGATGCAACTTGTAACCTCAAGGGAATTTGTACTAGGATGGATATAACTTGTAATTTCAATGATATGATATATTGGAATGCATGATTACGTTACAAATGTTCATGAGTGAAATGATTTCTCGATATCAAAATATTGATTACATATACAATGTTCTTTAATTTTTATATGTATTTTTAAAATATGTTAAAAGTTATAAATAAACACATAATATGTATAAAGTTCAAATAACACAACTATTTTTTATAGAGCCACTAAGGTCTAAGAGGTTATTTTCAATCATGGACTTGACAGTACCCTAGCTTTCCTGATCTTACTAAATCCTATGTATAATATTTCCAGGATCATAAAGGAATAATTACAACATAGTAAACAAAGAAACATACAGATGCAATAGACAGCATATATTGATATGCTGAAGTAGTGAGGCACAGGATATGATATGTGTGGATTATGAGTGGATCATCAGTAAAGAAGTAGTGGGTAGAAAATAACAAAGATTGAACAGCACACATGTTTGCTAATAAGGGAACATTTTGCTCACTTTTAAGACAATGGTGCATCAAGGGCCTTAACCAAGGGACCCTTCATTACTACCTTTTTTTAACTCCAACTCCAAGTTGAAATGCCCTGCGAATTTGTCCAAGGATAATATCTACCTTCTACCCTACTCATACGGAGGGGGTCTTTGTCACACCATTCTCATGTCATCATCTCATGAAAGCTCTGTTTCTCCAACTCATCTTCATTACCATAGCCTTGTGACGATTATATATACCCTTATTCCTCTTTGTTTTGACTGCCCTTCACTTTTATTATCCTTTGTTTTTGGCAACACCTTTTACTTCTTTTACATTAGTAATAATGACATGTGTCCATCCCCTAAGCGTCGTTCGGATGGTACAAGACTCCAACAGGTTTGAACTCGCAATACACGTTTTCTCCGCATTTTGTGAGTGGATTTCGTCACTAGACTCTTTGAAACTAAGAAAATTTACATGTGCTCGAAAAGGAAAAAAAAAACTATTTTTTTTTAATTTTTTGGAGGTCATGTAGCTGGAATCTCTACATAATCCCCTTCTTCTAGATATTCACAATTAAGTATGACGAACAACTAGGGGTTTTTCTTCGGGAAAAAAAAAACTATGGGTTTGCATAGTTGAATTAGTTTGAGTTCAAGAATAGATTAGTTAAAATATAATAGTTCAAAGTTTAGTGAATGAGAAAATATAAAGATAACAACTTGTATATTGAACCTACTTGGGTTGGCCTAGTGGTATTGACTTGAGATTTGGGAGTGTGTTTTTCCTCGAGGTTTCAGATTCGATTCTCTCTGGTGCCAATTTTGAGTTCTTTTTGTTCCTATATGTTCGATTCTACTATGTTCATTTTAAACATTTAAACTGTCTTAGAGAAGTAGTTAAAGGGAGAGTTCAAATTTGTTCTTGCCCTTTCCCAATTAATTATAGGAATATAGAGTTTGTTATCCTTAAAATAAAATAGAGTTTGTCAAAAAATTTGCATGTAAAAAACCAAGTAAATGCATGAGCAATTCTTATTACAACTAATTTTAAACCGGCTTAGTTACAACATAGTGTTTCCAGAAAATGTGTCAGATCATTTATATCAATTTGACACCTCAGCTCTTAACCTTATTTGGCTATCTTGTGTGCGGGTGATTTGACTTGAAAGGAATGCTCGGATCTTTTACCAAAAAGAAGCTTCTTTTAATCAATTGTTAGATAAAGTTAAGCTTCAATCTTACTGGTGGCTGAAAGCAAATCGTCCTAGTTTTGTTTCCTCCTACCATTCGTGGTGGTTGAATCATTTACCTTGCTTGAGAATACTTTTATAATAGGGTAGCTTTCTTTTTTGAGCTTGTTTTGGCTTGTTATTACTTGTAATGGACTCTTTCAGCTGGGGGTTTGACACTCCTTGTGTTGAAATCTTCAGGCTTTCAGTAATTTATTCCATCTTACCTTCTTAAAAAAAAAACTAATTTTAAACCATTGCGTGGCAATTTGTCAATTTTTTTCTTAAACCATTGCGCAACAAGAAAATAGGTTCCAGAAACTACAAAAATGACCGTGTGACACTTCAGATTATATAACCTGAAATAATATATCAGTATTGTTTGAGAAAAAAAAACTAATTGAAGATTTACACTAATCATCAAATCCCCCCGTTGGTTCAGTTCTAGCTATTCCTCCCGAAACTTCCTCAGAAAAATCAGAAGTTCCAACATTTAGACATTTTTAAATTTTTTCATATTCTAAAAAAACATTCGATTTTTTTTTTGCATTACCTATATATGTTCTCACATCAAATTCTCTAATATAAGATGAGTAGTGACAAACATGAATGCATTTCAATATATTCTTTTGAACTTAATTCTACTGCCCTGTCAATTGACAAGTTTTAATTGATAGAGGAGCATGATCAAGCTCAAAATAATATCTTAGAAATGCATTCATGTTTGTCACACTCATTTTATACGAAGGAATTCGATGTGAGAACCTATATAGTTGATTCGGTAGAATGCAACATGTGTTCTATTCATTCTTTCGAGTTTTCAAAGAGACTTGCAAACCTTTACACTAAGTATAAGACACTTTAATGCAAACATCTTCAATAAACTACCATGAATTAAACTTAATTCCAACAAAATAACGACACAACATAATAATACAATTTAATTCAACCTAAACATCTTCATATGGCCGAATCAAACTCTTGAGAATATCTTCAGAAGATCTGAGTAAAGAAACATCCAACTCGATCGATGGACGTCGATACCAAACACACCTTCCTTGTGTTTCTGTGGTTGAGTCGTTGGTTGATTTGATTATGTTGATCCTTCAAATCTACTAACGTGACATCAACCCGAACCTTGAACAAATTGGGCTTTCCACCGTTGAAACATACTGCAACTAACATCGTGTTTGAATCTACTGGATAAATGTCCATTGGTTCAGATCTACATCATAAGAAATTAAAAACAATCAATGAAAAATTCATTCAAACATCTCATCAAACACTTAGGGTGTGTTTGGATTGAGGATTTAGGAGGGGAGAGGAGGGCTCACTTTTATTTTTTAAATTACGAATAATGTAAAATGTTTTTTCAAAATAAATTAAGTGTTTTTGAAGTAATATATGGTCATTTATCATGTTGCTAATTCAATTTTGTAAAAATCATTTTATAATGTTGTCTGTAATTTAAAAAAGAAAACTAAGTCCTCCCCTTCATTCCTCTCGTAAACCCTCCATTCAAACACACCCTTAGAGTGCAAAATATACGTTAACATTAAAACCAAAAACTAAAACATAAACATGCAAACATTTAATCATTTAATCAACTTAAATCTAGTTTAACAAGGATTCCTAGCATTTACATGCAAACATTTAATCATTTCCTACTAGAAAAATCAAAATTTACATAAACTCTAAAACTAAAACATTTTTAATTTCTATAGAAAAAAATGTAACATATAAACATAAAATGTTAATGGACTATGAAAACTTACTTGTTGGATGATTAATTTGAATTTGAAGAAATTTGGTGTTAGATGATTTGAGAGAGTTTTAGAGATTGAGTTATGTGAAATGGAAAAAAAATGAGATGTTGACTGCTATATAATAATGTAACGTGAGTTAACTCATAATAACATGTTTTGGATTTTTTTTTTGTGTTAAGTAAATTAGTATTCTCACTCTTTTCAAATTGATTTACGGATTTGTTAAGTTGTAATCAATACATTTAATCCCTTCCAGGTTTCTATAATATGTAACAACCATATATTATAGGCCTGAGCTCAATCAATCTAATGTTCGGGATTTAAATGCTAGTAATGACTGTGGTATTAATGTGTTCGGGCAAAGATAAAAGATTTCACAGCTGTGGCTGTCGGTACCAATCAGCACAAGAAGAATGTGAAATCCAATTTTCTTTCAAGATTGAAGTTATAAGATTTGCGTAACTGTCTATTTGTTTTAAGTTCCTGTTATTTCAGTGGTTATACTTGTCTGAGATAACTGTTCTGGATGAAGTAGATTCAATGACTTAAGATACTCAGGTGTTTAACTCTTTTTTTCATACCTAAATTTGCTGGTTTAACTAATAAAGTGATATGATTTCATGCCACCTACAATTTGGATGCACGAAGGCATACTGGCATACAATGGAAACTTACTTTTTATATGCAACTACATATTAGCTAGGTTCCTCGTCTTCTTTGAACAATTTACCGATTTCTTTCTTTGGCATTTGTAATTTCACATCTTTAAGGACTCAATGAGAATTATTTATAGTCACCATGGTAAACGTGATCTTCATCAATTATGGTTTTTGTCCAATGCTTTGATAGGTATAAGGTCAACTTCTAATTGATATAAACTTCTTTATCATTGTTTAAATATATTAAATTCTTGGACACAAACTTCTTCAAAATGTTTTACTTAAATATTCCTCAACACCTCAAAGACTCATTGTTAATAGATTCATACATTTTTGTTCCAACAAAGCCCCATTATCATGATCTTATTCATCAATCTCCCATGAACATTTTATATCTCTTACATACATTGTTAATACCCTATGCGAATAAGAAACAATAACATAACACAATAGCACCCTTCACATTGTGTACTACAGTAAGATTCCACAACACGATTAAAGAGTGCCATTTAAAGATCACCCATTTAAAAGAGTGTTCTTTTCTCTAGTTCAAACTTGAGCATGTGTCGTTTTGTTTATCGAAGTTGTTCCCTTTAACTCTCATAATTGGTTCTGGTTCTCTTTCTTGATGAATTTAGGTTGGCAGAGACCCGGGACACTTGTTCCAGAAAATCAACACCCATTCGGATGATCAATGCTTATTCTATAGATTACAAAGTGTTTAGTCTTGCTCTATACTAAAGGTAGGTTAATGTTTATTGGCCTGAATTCAGTCTCGCTCTTACCATTTTCTTTTGGCTTGATGTATACTAATACACATGATTATGCATCACCGGTTAGTATGGATTGTAGTGGAATTATGTGAGAGAATTAACCATAATGGGTGTTAACTTTGTGACCATATTTGAATTAACTATATTTGCATCTTCTAGTTGTTACATTTAAGCTCTTTTTTTGCTATTGAACGATTCATGCTTTTACATTTTTCAGATTACTATCAAAGAATGGTTCATGATGGTTTCTGCACAAGGAATTTTTGGTTGCAGAGGTCAATGTGTTTTTGTTTAATTCCAAATATACATTTGTTTATTTAGATTGTAATTATTTTTGTTTAAAGACTTGCATCTAGCTTCTAAGTCTAGATATGAAAGTGATTATTTTTGTTTTTACTAGGCTGCTATAATGAATCTTTAACTCTTCACCGGAGAAGCATGATTTGACCTAGATTTATGCTGTCCAATTTGAAGGCCATATCGTGATAATTCCAATTCTTCAATATGGACTAGCTCATTCTTCTATTATTTTGAGTTACCAAAGGTATATCATCATTATGTTCTTTAAGTTGTAAGGCCACTCACTTTCATTTTTCAATCACATGTTAGTGATTCCATTATATAAGTTGTTGGAAATAAGATAAAAAAGGGTATTTGAAAGCTTAGTCGAAACAACTCTAAGGCGTGCAAAAACTCATTTATCCTATAATCTTACTACGGATTACCATATAGTTTGAGATAGTGTTTTTCTAGATTATCCTACTATGGTAAGAGTCTAAGTTTTAGTATTATACTCTATAAATTAGTAACTATCTAAGATAATGAGTCTCTGTTGGAACATGTGTGGAAATTGAGTTAAAAGACTAAACACAAATTCCCATGTTGGGTAAAACTAGTGTTGTGTGAATTGAAAAAAAGTGGAAGTTCCACATCAGATTGAACACACACATTAGTAGTGTTTATAGTGGGGGTGTACCTCTAATAGGGGTACATAATTAAGTGAACGAAGTAAACACTAGAGAAAAAATATGTATATTGATATATATTTTATTATTTGGAAATGATAAATTAAATAATTAATTTAATCATTATTAGAAAGTGTTTTTCTTAGTCCCCAAGTTTTGCTAAAATATTTTGGAACACAATCTAGAATATTTTGGAATACAATCTGAAATATTTTGGTAGGCAATTTAATATATTTTAGTGCATGATCTGAAATATATTTTGATAGTCAATAATATATTTCTGTACTCAATAATATATTCATGT
>Ga0228711_1006206_pt1 | contig 17871 bp, 7 predicted proteins | sample MedpolnodulmetaG_2_FD_177996 | JGI IMG/M metagenome (GOLD analysis project Ga0228711, IMG submission 177996) | Root nodule microbial communities from Medicago polymorpha collected in Santa Monica, California, United States - brown nodules | ecosystem: Host-associated > Plants > Roots > Nodule...
ATTTAAGAATTTTGAAAAGTAGTGTGACATGCCCGTTTTGTCGATTGAACTCTGATTATTTATGTAATATTTAAGTATGGGATAGCGGGGTGTTACAGCTGACATGACATCAACAGTTATATTATTGGCTAAACAAAATAACTTTTCTAAAAGACAAACTCTTCAAAAAGTTCTATAATTTGCTATATGGATTTGTGCGTACATGCACGTGCACGTTGGAGGTGTTATCAAATAGAAGAGTATTGAACGATATCTCATAGCCGCCTCCATTATGGCATATTATGAGCAGAGCCGGACCTTGAGGTGTGCAAAGAGCTCAACCGAATTGGGCCTCACAAAGTGACGGGCCTTGAGAAAAAAAATTATTGCTCAATATCCCCACCCCCACTCAAAAAAGAAAGATAAACATGTTTCATGTTTCAATTTCTAAGTAAAAAATCATGTTCCATGTTTCTATTTCTAAGTTTAAAAACACGTCTTTAGTAAAAATAATTGCTAATTTTGATTTCAGTGGCTAATAATCATTATACGAGTGTTATTTTCAATTTAAATAGAAGATTGATCTTTTAAAAAATTGTGCGCTTTTTTTTACTAGGGGCTTATTTTTACTATGAGAACCGAGCCTCCAATTTTATAGGGACGACCCCAATTATGAGGTTTCCGATCATAGAACTTGGTTGGGAAACTATGTCATAGAGCTATAAATAGTGGATAAAATTGAAAGACCACTAAAGTTATTTTTTGGCAACTAATAAGAAGTTCTATTTTCAACAATAGCATGAACTAGATGAAGCCGAGCACATAGAGATCAAGTTCCTAGTTAAAGAAATAAAGTGAATTATTGTCTACAGGGATGTTATATGCAAAATTCAAATTATATTTCGAGGAGTTAATGTCTATTTTTTCAAATCAAGTTCATTTAGTTCGGGAGGTTAAGTTACTTCGAAGACTCAAACAAGCTGCCAAAGTCATTCGAAGAAAATTTAAAATAAAACATCTTCTAAAAACTGTAGAAGAAGAGGGCTTAGGAAGTTTGCAACTTGCAAGCAAGCAGTTACATACTTCTCACACTACAAGAAATTTTAAATTTTTCGACACAAAGATTGCGGCATTTTTTAGTCTACTTTATACTCTTTTCTTAAGATAAGGTCACTAGTGTAAAAAAGGATCCAAAGACCCATTTTCTTAACCGGTTGCGGTGAAAGTCGTTTTAAAAACGTGTTGTGTTGTTGCAATTATCTTGAAGTCGCGAAACACTTTAAGCTGGTTTTTCAAAACAACATGCTTATAACACTTTGACACGGTGACACTTTCGCAATTAGATCAAAACTTAAAACGTTGTTTCAACATTGAAGACCGCTGATAAATTTAACCGGCATGAATATAACTCTGAAGCTGGTTTTTTCCCAAAACATTTACCCCTCAACGTTTCTCTCCCCACTTCCCCCCATCCATACTTTTTCCTTCTCTTTGTTTTGTTATTTATGTTATTTCACTTAGAATTTATAATTAAGGACATGGCACTATTTTTTAATACAACATGAGATGGGCATACTAGAGGTAGGGAGCATAACAAAGAGTTCCTTACTAGCAGATGGAATGAATTTTGCATGAAAAGTCGTTTGAAGGCCTAAGGTTCAATATCAATCCTAAGGAAAATGTTGCAAACACCCCATGTGAGTATATACACCTTGAAACAACAAAGAGAGGAAACAGACAGTGATGTGATAGTTTGATAATGTAACAGAGAGAAATGAGTTGTTTAATAGATGGGCAATGCTCATTGACGGATTCAAAGATGTTGATTTGCAAGGGTAAAATTTTATACGATAGATATATATATAAAAAGAGAAGTGTCAACGAGTGTCCCCCGGATACTGGTTAAGGACCTTAAATAGTAACTTTTTATGAAAGTTTGTGTAATTAGTGCATTAAAAATTGAAAACTTTGATATTTTAAAAGAATAATTACTTAATTTAGCATGCATAAAGAGTGCTCCAGGGACACTCGTTAACAAACAAGACCCGTGTTAAAAAAATTAGCAATGTAAAAGTGATATAATAATAACATCATTATCATTGAGCAAAATACTCAAGATTATAAACACTATCATATTATATATTAGAAAAATTAAACACCCGTCAACATCTACAAATTAAAATTGTTCTTTACGTGTCTTTATATTTAAAAAATATGATATAAATTATTCAAAATTTCATCTCAAATACATTTACACATTTGATTTTATAAAATTAATGAACAAAACTCTTTTTTATGGTATACATTTCAGTTTAATGGGGACAATTATCTCAAATTCCTTAAGACACTTGTTATCGTTGTTGCAATCCTAATGTCTCGTCAATTATCTAAGTGCCACAAATTTCTTTGATAAAGTGGCATGCATCTTATCCACGTTGACGGTTTGCAAAAGTTACATTTCCGCGTTTCAATTAAAATCTAAATCCAATTCAAAATCATTTTGATGATTAAAAAAGAGTAAACCACCAAATTGATTCATGGTTTTCTACCTAATTTTTAATATGGTCTCTTACTCTATTAATAACTTAAAATAGTCTCTGTCTATGTCAAACGTTTCTCAGATTGGTTCATGTCTTTGCCAAACGTTTCTCAGATTGGTCTCTAACTCTATTTGTTGTTTTGCATTTTTAAGTCATTAACGTATCAAATAAGATCCAAAAGACATTATGTCATTAACCACTAAATAATATCCAAAAGACATTGATCCATTAACACCCAAAATACAAAACAACTAATAAAGTCAGAGACCAATCTGAGAAATATTTGACAAAGGCAGAACCATTTCTAGTTATTATTAGAGTCAGGGACCAAATTGAGAATTTGATACAAAGATATGGACCAATTTGATGGTTCACTCGATTAAAAAATGAGTAAACCATCAAATTGGTCTTTGTCTTTGTACCAAATTCTCAAATTGGTTTCTGACTCTATTAATAACTCAAAATGGTCTCTGTCGTTGTTAAACGTTACTCAAATTAGTCTCTGACTTTATTAGTTGTTTTGCATTTTAAATAATTAACGTACCAAATAAGATCCAAAAAGCATTATGTCATTAACCACTAAATAATATTAAGAAACATTGAACTATTAACACTTAAAATATAAAACAAATAATAGAGTCAGAGACCAATCTGAAAAACATTGACAAAGACAGCTACCATTTAAGTTATTAATAGAGTCAGAGACCAAATTAAACATTCGGTACCGTGACCAATTTAATCGTTTACTCATTCAAAAATATAAAACAACTCAAAAAAATTGTTTTCCCACATTGCGTTACATAATCAAAACACGATAGAATCTGTAAAACCACGCCCGTAGATAAAACAACTTACAACCAAGTTGGAAAATGAAAACCAGATTTATCATCATAGCATAATTATAAACTTTGAACAAAGTAAAACTATTTGCTAAAATTTTAGCTTGTAGTATCAATATTTAAATAGCTAACCTAGCTTCTTTATTTATATTTGGCTTAATTGCAGTTTTAGCCTTCTAATTTTTTCAAAGTTGCGATTTTGGCCCCCTAAGAAAAAAAACTACAAAACAAGTTTTGCAACTGGAGCAGTTTTGGCCCCCAAGGCCAAAAAAAATAACACGTGGTACCTCACTTAGGGTGTCACGTCAGCGTAGACCGAGTCAATATCAGCCTTGGGGGCCAAAACTGCCACAGGTGCAAAACTTAAGGGGCTGTTTTGTAGTTTTTTTTCGTAGGGAGCCAAAATCGCAACTTTGAAAAAGTTAGAGGGTTGAAACTGCAATTAAGCCTTTATATTTTTCTAAATGCAGGAACTTCAATATTTTTAGCAGATACATATGATTGACGGGTCACAGCAACACTCATCTAAGAGGCAACAACAACATAGAGCTGCAAAACTGAAACAAAAACAAAAATAAAAACAAAACAAAAAATTAATAGAAGTCAACAAGAACATGAACAAAACAAAATTTAAATATTAATTTTTTTTACTCTATGTGATAGAAAAAGAAAAGAAAAATAATCTAGTTTTATTTATTTAGACGGAACAATTTAATTAATTTAGTTGAGATTATGGACTCACCATCCCTCAAGGAATCCAGTACTCTGTCTTCTGGGTGGTGGAGCAGCATATTGAGGTGGTGCCATCACTGGGGGACCTTGATAATACCCTACCAATAAAAAGATTCCTCTTAAATTAAGGACGTGATTAATTTATGAAGAAGTAAATATATTTTTCTTGGTAAAGATGAAAAAATAAATATGTACTATATAGAAAGAATACCCTAAAACAAATTAGGATGAAAAAAATGCAAATCCATAAAGTGAGTAAAGGACAAAGCAATAAATTAAGGGGTTAGTTTTGTACACCATAAAAAAATCATATCTTATGAGAAAAAACAAAACAAAAATATTAGTTTCAGATGATGAAATTTTTTAGCATAGTATGATAGAAATGAGAAAGGTCTTATATTAAAAAAGAAATAACTTTGTGATTCAAAATTAAACAAGACCTCAAATATTATATGATAATAATCATGGTTAAGTAGCTATAAGATCTAGTTTTTGTATCAAGAGAAGGAAGAGTTACCTTGAGCAGGGTATGGATAGGCATATTTGGGGTCATTCATTTCTGGAAAAATTGGACTCAAAGCACAATATGATACACAATTTCTATGTTCTTAATTGCAAATATATACTTGAGGAGAAGGGACTTGGTTTTTGAGTACTAGTGCTTTGTTTTTTCCACGGTTATAAATTATAATTAACTATAACCCTTTACCTGAGGTAGTTGGGTTTATTCTTGTTTAGGTAACAAAGCACTTTCTAGAAAAGAGACACTTCGCAGTGAACAAACTAATAGGAGCCCTACTATTTCTATACCCGGGATCAGCCAGGAAGGTAGCTTCTTCTTTTTTTCTCAATTAATTTGGCTCTAAAATATGCTCTTATAAGGGAGAGTATGTTGATAAAAAAAACAACAGTTGTGGGGCATAGTATTTAGTTGTACAAAAATAGGGGTACATATTACTTAAAAATAATAGAGGGCCTAAATTATCCTCTTTCTTAATATTGTCTCTATTTTAAAATATTTTGTATGAGTTTAACATTGATATAACACTTGTTGTAAAAAAATAGCATTTATGGAACATTTAAAACAACTATATTTAACCAAATGCTAATGAACTTTATCAAATGACAAACTGTTCGAAAGTACCTGAGTTCCATTTCTGAATAGAACAATTCTCAAATAGATTTTATTTATATCTAAGTCGAACTCTAAATTGTCAATTCCTTTTTCCTTTGAGATGTAGCAATTTGTATTGTTAATTTTTATGTTGTGGATTAAGATCGAAATATTAGCGTTTTTATTAGAATATAACCAACGAGGGTTTCTTTGTCAAATAACTTAATAGCTATTATGAAATCTGATTGAAGGGTAATTAGAAAGCAAGCTTAATTTAAATGAAAGGTCTATTTAGAAGGGGGAAAAATATTGAAATGAAAGGGGAAAAAATATTGAAATGAAAGGAGAGAAAAGGCTCTCTCTCCTTCCCACACTTGAATCCCACAAATAAATAGTACTCTTGTAATTTCTTTAGTTATACATTGAAAAATGGGGTAAAAGTCATTTTGATTCTTGATTGTTTATTGGATAGTCATAATAGTTCTTTATTAGTGAAATTTTAAAATAGTCTCTGATTGTATACTTTATAGTCAAAATAGTATCAGACATTAAAATAGTCTCTCAGTTGACATTAACTCTTTTTATATAGGGACCGACAATAATTAAATATTTATAGGGATTGATATGATAATAAGTAAGTATATTAAGGGACTAATATGATCATGTTAACAAAACATTTTAACGTAATTGCTTATTTTGACTAAGATATTGCATAATGAGGGACTATTTTAAAATTTAAATATATTGAAAGACAATTATGACTACTCGTTAAACATTTAGAGATCAAAATGATTATTATACATATAAAAATTTAGAAACAGATCAACAACATTTTATTTTTACCTTAAGAACTAATTCTATATGATTTACTGGTCCCTAAATTAATGTTAGCCTTACAAAATCCATATAGACGTGGTATTTACTCAACTTGAGAAAGAGCCTGTTTTATCCACATACTCCCCAGAAAAAACCTTATCCCGCAGCATCAAGAATTTTGTTTTTGTCAAAAGATGGCAAAAGTCTAATTTTGTGTCTGACTTTCAGCTCAATTGTTTAATGTTTACTAATAAGGATTAGTTTACAAATTCCAAACCCCCTTCTCCATGAGAATTGATTAGTTTGTGTTAGATCAAGAGTGGAGTTTGGGAATGATTTATATAAGATAAAAAACAAGCACACAAAAGAGTTTTCGAAAAAAAAAATAATAATAATAATACGAACAAATTAAGCACAAGGTTTTTTACTTCAAACCTTAAAATATTGTTCTAGTTTATGAATTTTCACGCTTATATATAGTTCATCATTTGTCAATTCTTAATGATCCAAGTTTTTGTTTTAAGGGTTAATGATCCAAACTTATGACTACTCATTACGGTCTAACCATTTTATTAAAAAGGATTAAATAAGTTTTCGTCTCTAAAAGTTTTAGAGATTTTTTTTTCCTTAAAAATAAAGCAAGGTATTTTTCATCCTTTAAAATTTTCCGTTTCATTTTGATCCTTAATTGACATAAATTTGACACGTCCTTGTCATTTTTTTAACATAAAAGACATGCAAGATTAGATATAATATACTAACATAATTTGAATACATCTAGACTATAAAATGATTATACCCTTGATATTAATATGAACTTAAACCGACCATTATGTACTAAAAATAAAATGAATTTTTCTTCAAAATGACTTTTTTAGAGGATGAAAACTTCTTGTTTTATGTTTCAAAAAAAAAAAACTTCTTGATTTATTTATTACAGAATTAAAAATAAAATTCGTTATATTTATAAATAAGAAAAAATTATTAAATACTATAAAAAATTGTCTTATATTTTATGCAAACTACTTTGGCACAAATGGTAAATGAATAATCTAGAGAAATCGACAATCTTCTCCACGAAGTAGTTTAATGTGATTGTGAAGTAAGTAGCTATGACCATTATTGATTTGATGGCGTTACCTACTCCTCAAAATCAAATTGTGTGTACAATACAGTCTAAATATACACATGACCAAAAGATAAGTTTATCATCTTTTTTATTGAGGAGATAAGTTTATCAACTTTTTTTTTTTTTTAGCAAAAGTTTATCAACTTGTCAAAAATAAAGTCAAAAGAAATCAAGAATAAATTTCGAAAAATATCCGAGAGCAATTGAATTAGATGGTAAAAACTTCTTGTTTGCGCATAAGTTTGAGTTCAAGTCAAATACTGAAAATAGATATCAAGTTACTCTTTAAGTGGATGTAGATTGTTAACTTACTCTTTAATGTTTTTAGTTAGAAAAATGTTTTTAGGTGTATGTAAAAAAAAAATAAGGGAATTTAGGTGTGTGTAAATTAGCAATCATAAATTTATTTTTACTACTATTATTTTTAAATTGTTATAATTTAGTTGGCACAATCTTATACTTAAGGGTGAGCCTTAAGATATAATAGATGTGATATAGTCGACGAAGATTGGTCCAATAAGTTGATTTATACCTCACAAGCATGAGTTTAACTAAAGATGACAACGATAAGACTTCGTTGATTGATAACGTATAAATATATTTGTCAACACTCTCGAAATCTTGAGGTCTATGTGCCATAAATAACTATGGTGAGCATCTGATGCCAACAACATAAGCCTATATTTATAAACAAGGATATGTTATAAACTAAAATGGTCATCGTTTGTTTATAGAAATGGTTGTTATTTTTTAAATTGTTATGCATAAGCTCAACAACTCCATTAAGGTCAAAATATGGTCAGTATTTTGTTTTATTTCCTTGTTTGTTTTTATACATTAATTCTTTGGTCGGATTGATAAACTAAAAAATACTCATGTTTAGGTGGTCTTGAATATAAGTAAGATATGTAACATTATTTAACATATATTTAATTTTTAATAACTATTTCATTTAATGGAATGAATTCTCATAATATATTTTTAGTAAAAATAGTTTCTTTTTTGTTAGATTAAGAAAAATAATTATTTCTTAATAGTAAAAAGTTCAAATTAATAAGCATAAAATTTAATAATTTTGTTTATAATCGAGACAAGAATAACATACAATACACATACACAAGTACTAGGGATGACAATTGGACAAAAGTTCAATGTGCAACACAAAAAAATATCCGCAATAGTCAAGGTTATATCTGCATTTTTTTAGTTTGAGTATGAGCAGCCCCGTCTCTTAGCATTTTATGAGCATTAGGCCAAGTTTGAGAAAAGGACCCCTTTATATAATTATATCATTTTTTTTATATAAGTGATGAATGAGACATGCATTAATCATGGCAGATTGGCACTTGACATCCTAACTATGCGTAATACGATATTTTAAAACTCAACTATGCTAACACCCAAAACAGTGTGTCAAATACACTTTATCATATAAATTATTAATAAAAAAGAATAGAAAAAAATTGAGGGGTCAAAACAAACCAAGCAAACTATCTAAAATGATAGGTGGACATACCAATTTTTAAATAATTTTTATCATTTGATTTAATAATTCAGCTTTTACTATCTCTAAAATTTTTTAAAGAGTTTCATAATCTTTTATCAACATAAATCTATTATAGTATAAAATACACTTCCCTCAAATCCAGTAACATGAAAAAAAATTATCATTTGTCAATATAATATGATATGTTACTTATACTTATAAAAAATCACACAAGATCAAATTTGGTGTCGCAAGCATGAAACTTTCTGATGAAAGTCATATTATACTATGAAATCTAAATACATATTCAGGTTATCTTCAATTTAAAACACCAAAAAGCATCCTCAAAATTAAAAACAAATTTAGTCTCTGGAAAGGAGTATAGATTTTTCTTTTTATGTGTTGCTTATGTGTTTCACGTTTGAATTCTAAGTTTAACGTTTTGGCCAATGTTGGGGGTGTGAAAATGAAAGTACTGGGCTGTGAAAATGAAATGTTGTGGAGTTGTAAAATAGAAAGGGTGAAGGGCTACTGAGCTGAAGTTTGATAAATAGTTCAGCCCTCTTGCGATTTGTGCTATATACACTCCCTATAAGACAATTATTTCTATATAAACCCCCGTATATAAAAAAATTCGGCTCCCTACAGGCATGGGCTCTAGGCCGCAGCACTCCTGGCCTACGTCTTGGGTCGGCCCTGAGTATGAGCTCGATTAATTACCCGTAAATTTGAATGAATATGAGAGTGGATACATGAAGTCTAATGTCGAGCCGCACATATATAAATATATAATTATAATTTTACACAACACTTAAATTAAGTAAGTAATCCTAAACTTTCTGTCAGAAGAAAAAAAAAATTAATCCTAAACTTTTATATTTATTTTAATATGCATTTTTTTTACTTTTTTATCCATCCAATAAGGTACGCGTTTGAGTATGGTCATTTTTTTATTATGTCAGACATTGCAAAGTCTAACTAGACTCGCATATTTTTCACATCTTGTGGTTTGATGGAGGAAGAAATGGTTGATCTTGAGAAACAATGAGAGAGGTGAGAATAGATGTAGGTTTGAGTTATAAAATTGATCTATTAGTTTCATTCTTCTGCCCTTTTTATAGTTCTATCTATCTATTATTTTATAACTGAATTCTAGTTACAGTCAAAAACAAAAAGCTGAATTCTACCTCACAAAAAATATTAAAATAATTGAATTCTAGTTAGATTTTAATACTTAGTTTTTAATTTGCTGTTTTTTTTTTCCTGAGATGATTTATGATATTTTTATACTTGGCTACTTTGCATCCTTTATTGTTCTGAATATATCCTCTCAACATGTAATTATTAATTTCAAAACTTTTATATTAACTTGTTCATTTTTAATAGCATATAACTTCATAATTTATATCTAAAATTTGTATTCCATTCATTGTGGTTCATGTCTAATAAGTCTTTTCTTTAAAAAAAAAATGTCTAATAGACTAATACGTCCTTATGGAAAAAAGAAAGGAAAAAAAACTCTTAAGTGTGTGGGGTTTGATTCATATTTTTTTACCATAACTTTGACATCTAACAACCTCCCCTCTGTTCCTTTTTTCATACAAAAATTACTGTTATTATAGACAAATTCATGTCTATATAGAGTTTTTTTTTTTTTTTTTTTGTATTTATTTTTTTTTTTTTTTTTTTGGACTGAATGTCTATATAAGTTAAGTTCACAATAAACCAATATATTAAGACATATACATAAATTGAATTTTACAATACACTTATTTGATTATTTTCATTAGTAAAATGTCAACTCATCAAGGAATTACACAATTGACATTCTACAACCAATCAATAATCAATAAATTTCAATAGAAACAATGTGCTCAACATCCCCTACGTTCAAAATATGATTGCCTAAGGGCAATATCCTTTTTCCTTGTTCATCTGCAAAGCTGAAGTGTTCACAAGGATCCACCAAAATGCTTGTTTCAATAGATTTGTTAGAAACAGTATGCAGACGACTGAATCCGACAAGCTGAGATTCCGGAGAACCTCTTATATTTTTAGGCCATTTAGAGAACAACATCACCACGTGACTTCCATCTAAATCACCAAAGTTCATCACAGAAATATGCACTGAGAAGCTCAATGAGTTGCAATTTCGCAACTCATCAACATGAACATGATCAACTTCGTACACCTCTTTCTCTACCTTGTTCAATAAACTTCTTCTCAAACCACCATTGGTTGTTATAGACAGACTAAGTTTACTTGGAGCTGATAAAACCCTGTATGAGAAATCACTGTAACTCAAGCCATGCCCAAATCCATATATTCTACTTCCAGTATAAAATCGGTAGGTCCTTCCGGGATAACCACGCGAAGGATCAGCTCGCATTCCCATGTCATTCATGGGAACATTGGTAAATGACTCGGGGTACCAAGTCATCGGAAGCCTTCCAGCTGCATCAAAATCAACTTCAAATGTTCAATATGTATAAGGACAACATTTTCTAGCAGTGTATTCATTTATTAACAAAATACATACCTGGATTGAACTCTCCAAAGATGATTTCAGATAGTGCTTTTCCACCAGCTTCACCAGGGTACCCCACCCAAAGAATACTCGTGATTAGTTGATTACTTTCAGCAAAAGAGACATCAAGGGGTCCTCCACCAGTAAGAACTAGAATCACTGGTCTTTTACTAGCAGCCGCAACACGTGATACAAGGTCCATCTGTTTACCAGGTAAAAGAAGACTAACTCGATCAAGATCCTCTGTCTCGAGTGTGGTATCTAGCCCGGCAACTATTACAACAAAATCAGCTTGTTTTGCAATGTCAATAGCCACGGAAAAACCGTCATCAGAGTCACATTTTACATCACGGCAACCAAAAGCGTAGGATATCGTCTTTGCATATTCTTTAAGTCCATCATATAAGCTTCTTGGGGAGCAAGGAATTCCTACATTATTAGATAGGAACATTAATAATCTTAATGGCCAAAAGATATGGAAATTTAAGAAAGCAGCCTTTCTGTCAAATGGGAGATCATTCCCCTGTACTCACAGTCACTTAAAACCAAAGCTCGGTAATACTCCCTCCGTCACACAATAGATGACATAGTTGACAATGCGCATTGCTGACTTGACATACTTTGACTTTATTTTTATACTAATATACAAATATAAATAATATCATATAAGATGTTGTTGGATTCGTCTCGATGAATACTTTCAAAATATGAAATTTTCATAATTTTTTCTAATAGATAATTAAAGATATTAAAGATAAAACATATGCATTGGTATGTGCGATAGAGTCAACTGTGTCACTTAATATGGGACGGAGGGAGTATTTTTCAACTGATCGATATAACATATAATTCGGAAATCAGTAACCTAGGTCATCATTTCCATAGGAAAACTTTCCCTTATTCACTTAATTCAATGTACTACAGTACCACGAGAAAGGGATCTTTCGATGATTAAATGATTAAATGAAGATTGACAAATAACAACGCTCCAATATGAAGAAAACAAATACCTGAATAACCGCCACCTAATTCACTCGTAGTTGCCATTGGACCAATGATAGCTAAGGAGAGACCATCCTTCCTATCCAAGGGAAGGAACTTATTGTCATTCTTCAGAAGTACGATCCCCTGTCTTGCAGCTTCAAGTGCTAATTTTCTGTGTTCCGGTGTGCAAACATCTTGAGGTCCCAGTTTGCCAAACTTGCCTTTTTTCGGATCTCCATTAAACAGTCCAAGGCGCATTTGAACAGAGAACAGGTTAAAAAGAGCTCTATCTAAATCTTCCTCCTTCACTAGTCCTTGTTCAATGGCAGATTCAGTGTGTCGAAGCATAAACGTTCCACAATTAATATCCATACCTAAAATTTAATTGATGAATTAAAATACCTTGGAAACTATCCAAATTCATATAAAGTCGCGGCAATTAATTCAACAAAACCACAAATTTACAAAACAAAAACAAAGAAAAATACCTGCTTTAAGAACATAAGCAACAGCATCTTCTGCAGATTTTGCGTACTTTTGATACTCATAAACAGTAGCCACAGCATCACAGTCTGACGCAATATACCTACACTCAAAAAAGTCAATACAACAGATTCTAATAATCAGCAAAGTTAAGGCTTTTGCGGGTGTTTTTTCAATGAAATCAAATTTCAAAAGTTCCTCAAATCCTTACCCTTCAAATCCCCACTTGTTTCTAACCAGTCCCAAAAGATCCTTGCTAGCACAAGCAGGAACACCATTAACTTCATTGTAAGAACACATCAAGCAGCTTGCTTTCCCTTGTTGAACACAACCACGAAATGGTGGCTGGTAAGTGTCTTCCAAATCCTGTTGTGATACCTACAAAAACCTATTGCACTCAACACCATATTCGAACATAGGAATAATGAATATCACTAATGAATCAAGCACATCTCGGATACACACGCATGATGAAAGCAAGTAACTAGCAAAACTAACTTCAGCTAACAACAATAACAGACTTAACTAACACACCATGCCAATCCCCCAAAAACAAAACTCATACTTATCAACCAATATTTACTATTTTAGATTAGCATTTCCAATTTACCAAAATATGTAAAGCGCAGACACTGACATTTAGACACAATAATTCAACAAAATAGAAGTGATTGACAGCATAAGGATTGACTTGTTAGAAGAGCTTAACTATTAGCATAAGGATTTGTACGACTGTTTGACAGCATAAGGTTTATTTTCCCTTTTGGAGTAATGTCAACATAAGGATTGACTTGTTAGAAGAGCTTAACTATTAGCATAAGGATTTGTATGACTGTTTGACAGCATAAGGTTTATTTTCCCTTTTGGAGTAATGTCAACAGAGGTTTGGAGTAATGTCAACAGAGGTTCAGTAATTTTGTCGTCACGAGGATAGTATGTGCTTCCGCCACTCACCTAATTTAGTATTGAATGCAATGTTTTGGGTTCTCCTACCCTTGATAACACTGTAGAGGTAATGCGAAAAAGACAACACAACTGAAAGAGCAAATAAACCACCAAGAATATAACATGTCAGAGATAGATCAAACGGTTTAGTCCTTGAAACTTTTGAAATCCCAACTACAGATTTGGGGAATCCTGTATATTGGTTCATAGGCTGAAACAGATGCCCAAATGTCAATATACAACACACCGTTATCAACAAAACACACAAAGATCAATAGTAAGCGTCGGTATGGCGTTTTGCGGTTTTTTTGTTAAAGCACTTAAAAATCAGTATGACCATTGAAATACTCAATCCAGCAGTTGATGACTTTGTCGGTCAAAAGATTCCATAAATGCCGGGGTTATTGTTCTAAGGGTTTTAGTGAATTTACTACGAAACTAACTTTTGATTCTCCAGCATCGTCGACAGACTGAGGGTTGGTTATGTTGTTAAAGATGACGGTCACAAACGATGTTTTGTTAATATGAAAACCCCCACCGACGAAGCTGATGAGTTGCTACTAGAGATAAAAAGCACGAATCCCTCATTCGTGTAATGAAGAACGAAAACTGAGTCTTGAAGGAGTAACAAGTCATTTCATTCTCTTCAACACAAATGAGATATTTGAGAAAGATCTGCAGAGATGTGTTAAGACTGACTCATCCTGAGGCAGTGAAAGCTGGTAAGTCTTAGAAACAATACAAACACAGTTACCAACCCAACCTTATAACTCCCTTTTGGATTGACTTACTTGATCTAGTCTACTAGCATCTTATCTACTGTTTGAGAGAACTTATGATAACAATTTATGACATTTTCATAAATTATAAGTTGTTTTCAGCTTATTTGCTCTCCATGATAGCTTATAGATTATACGAAAACAGTATGACTTTAGCTTATCTATTGTCAAGGAAATGGCTTATAATAAGCGTTTATGCTATAAACTAACTACAACTACGAATTAAGTTGTTTATCCAAACATGGTCAAAGCAAAGAACAAATAAAAAAAACTTACCACAGCATTGAAATTATACCTAGAGAACTCTCCCCATTTCTCCAAATCATAAGCAGTAAAATGTTTACAACAAGCGGACACCATAAGACCATCATCATCATCACCATCATGATCATTCAACACCTTCTTGATTCCATCAACACCTTGAATCCCTCTAACAAACTCAACAGCATAAGCAGAACCCACCATAGGATCCTCCCCAGGAGTTTCCTGTCCTCTCCCCCACCTAGGATCCCTAAAAACATTAACATTCGGAGCCCAAAAACTCAACCCAGCTTGTCCCTCATTAAACATAGCCCTACCTTCAACACCAACAGCATAACCAATAAGAAACCAAAGAGAACGGTTAAACGCCGCGGCGGAGACGATAACTTGAGGGAAACTTGTAGCAGATTTAACTGATCCATTGAAGTTGACACCAGGACCATTGGTTGCAATGCCATGGAGAGCTTCAGACCACCATTGGTAGGATGGGATGCCAAGGTGGGAGATGGAGGATGCGTTGTTGGAGAGTTGGTTGATTTTGTCGGAGAGGGTTAGGAGAGAGATGAGAGAGGTTGTTCTTGTGGAGATGGGGAGAGAGATGTTGCAGAATGGGTAGTGAGAGTGTGGTGGTTTGCATGGGTAATCTGGGGTGGTGAAGAATTTAGGGAGGTGTATTAGTAATAGTGAGAACAAGAAGAAGATGATGATGGTGAATCTTTCTCTTTGTTGGTGAAACATCATGGTTTTTTGTTACTACTTCAGCTTGTTTGGTACTTGCGTTGAAGTACAGTTTAGTTCAGAACAAAGACAAATAGTGCTACTTTTATGAATGCTTACTTTATCAAAAGAAAGATTATTTTTTCTAATAATGGAGTACTTTATTTTTGGTAGATAATTTTCTAGTTTCATCAATGAGATAAGTCATAAAAAAATAATACTTATATGAAGGAGTTTTTTTTTTGTTTAAAGGGTCAATTATATGAATGAGTTATTAATGAAAGTTCACTGATGATAATGAAATTGAGATAGTGTAAATGAGTTTAGTAAAAAAATAATGATATTGATTTTCTACAAAAAAATAATAATAATATTGTTGTGAGTCATGTTTTAAAATTATCTCATAAAATTGATTAAATAAGTAATTTAGCCTTTTTTTTAAAAATTAATCAAATAAATAACAATAAAAGAAGGCATCAAATCGTAGTATTTTCTCTCTAGGTTTTCTCTTCGAGTTTTTTTCATTGAGGGGTGGTTTTGGGTCAATTTTTTACCTGAAATCACCATTCTTCATCTTTTTCTCTCTAATTCAATCTAAATAAGTGATTTTTCACATAGATTTCGGTTTTTTCTTTATGATTTCGTCGTCCGAGTGTGGTGGTGTGTTGTTCGTCGTCTTGTGCGGTGTTCATTTGATTCATATTGAAAGATCAATTATTCACTCAAAGAATTGGGCGTCAACGTTGCAGATCCAGATGCATGAGTATTCTAGTCACTTTAATTTTATCATATATTTTTGTAGGCATTATGCCGTTATATGCTATTAACTTGGATGGTGTGAGTTTGTTCGCAGATTCATCCTTTACGTTTTTAGTGGTGTTGAATGGTATAATCTATCGATTTGAATAAATGAATATCGTTTTGTTTTTTAAAAAAAAATTAATCAAATCATTGCTAAAAAATGATATTAATCAAATATGTCAGCTTTAACTAGTTCATGAACTACTATACTAGTTTGCTCCTAATAAACTCAATCAAAGAATTAGGACACAAATCAACAAAGCATACAGTCTTTAATGATATAATCAAATGGAGATAAGTTAGATTAGGAATATTGAAGTTATCAACTACCACCTTTGCATCAAGTTCGAATATAACATTGTCAAAATTGATCTAACCGACCCATTTGATAGCTTGAAGTAAATTGTAAGCTTCATTGTCATTAACTAATAATGGTTTTAACTTGGATAAAGTTCCCATTGTGATCTCTTATACACATGCCTATTCCCATCTCATTATTCAAAAATGAGGCATCCACATTACACTTCAACATACCAAAAGGGTGGTTTGCGCAACGAGTCGTGGATGTTCCAGGGTGTAAAGTTACTTGATTTGATCATTTAGATTTAGCTCATTATCATTGTTGAGTAAAGTGGCAGCACATTGTTGTCAACCTCATCCCAATGTTTTAGATTATGACTTTTCCATAAAGTTCACAAAGTTGTGCACCACATGCTAAGATAACGAGTTATTTAAGTTAAAAGGAGTTGAAATAGTTAAATCACCTTAGTTTAAACTCTAAGAAATGAGAAAATACAAATATAGAAATTATTTCTCCTTTTATTTGCAAAAGAAAAAAATCCTTCAATAAATATGAGTTTCAATTTGAATCGTAAGTACAACTCTCTTCATAGTTGCATGAACATTTGATATGTTGGGACACATATTCGATCCGATGTTCTCCACTTATCCACATTTAAGGTGTGCAATTCTCGCTACTATACTATTTGATAAAAAAAAATGCCACTTTCAATTTTTGATGTAATACTTTTTAAAAAAAAATTGTAATAATATGTACTTCACTCTCAAATTATTTAAAATTGTAATGATATGTAATTCACTCTCAAATTAATATCTCCAACTTTCCGATTATGGTATAGTGATTAGTGAATCCATGTATATTTGGTTCTACTTCTAAAGGGAACCAAAATTGTTTCTGAAGGTGTATAATTAATTTTGATATGTGTGGTTGTTGTCCAGTAGAAATTGATTATGCTTTCAAAATTGAATCAACTTGAAGCTAGGATTCGTACCTTTTTATTCTAGAAATGATTTTCACACGCAAATTTATAGTTCAACTAATTTCTACATAAATTTATTTAAACACAAATTACTTTTAATCATAATTACTTTTAACCAAAATAATTTCATAAAATCAATTCTATTAAAATCAATTCTCTCACCGCATAGCTAAACACACAAATAAATATTCGACAAAGAATATTTTAGTAAAATTACTATTCATTTTCTTTGATTTGTCAACATTTTTTTTTTTTTGTATTTATTTGTCAACATTTCTTAATTAGTGTTGTTGTTGTGTGAACTTACTATGTTAATCCTTGGATCGCTAATGCAAATCTTCACGCCAAGTGTTTGAACTTTGCATCTCAGATCTGGGAGTGGTTATGGTGCATAAGGATTTCCTTATGCACCGTGCATAATTGCTAATTACACCCCAATCCATTTTGTCATACACCCCC
>Ga0228711_1006208_pt1 | contig 17868 bp, 14 predicted proteins | sample MedpolnodulmetaG_2_FD_177996 | JGI IMG/M metagenome (GOLD analysis project Ga0228711, IMG submission 177996) | Root nodule microbial communities from Medicago polymorpha collected in Santa Monica, California, United States - brown nodules | ecosystem: Host-associated > Plants > Roots > Nodule...
CTGGAACTGAATCATTTCCTTGTATCTGAGAAAGACTTCCAGATTCAAAGGAAGGAAGTTTAATTGGACTGAATCAGAAATTTTATTCTATGATTGATCAGTATAAACATCAACACCTTCGAATTGAATCAGTTTCTCCTGAACAAATAAGTTTTCAATAGAAAAAAGGGATTAAAGAAAACGGAATTTAAGAGACAACAATCGTATTCCGATTTGAAGGAAGAATAGAGATATTCTTGATATTTGTAAGAAGGTTCTCTTTGTAAAAAAAAAAACTAAGGCCAACCATTCTAGTGAGTCCCGATCCCAATAAGAAAGGAAGGATTTTTTATTTTTTTTTACAAAGTTTTCTAGTGCTGTTGATTCCTAAGCGTAGTGCTTCTTCCCCCATGCTGCCTATTGGTATCTCTCTCAACTCTAAAACCCAAAATTTGCTCTACCGTATCTTTTCTTTAATTTCGTATACAAAAATGATAAACACTATTATGTGGATTCTCGCTATTATTTGGATTCTGGATATAAGAATCCAAATTCAATACGTAAATTTCGTATTTACAAAGTATTCTTTAACAATCTTTTTTTCCAGTTATCAAACCGTACTGCGGAATATGTGCGAGCCCCCTCGAATGGAAAAATAAAATTTAATGAAGATTTAGTTCAAAGTTCGGAAAAGGTTTTAGAATTAAAAAAAAGGGTTTGTTGAGCACCTCACTGCTATGTCATAATAGATCCGAACACTTGCCCCGGATTAACTTCCGGATCATTATTATATTATATTATATTATATACTTAATTATGTATACTCCACGAAGTTCCTATTAAATGCAACTATCAGGGCATTCCAGTATCCCACAAAGAATTGCCAAAAAACTGGTTCAACGAGGGTATCCAGATAAGGATCTTATACCCTTTTGTTCTGAAACCTTGGAAAAATTCTAAGGGATTCAATGAAAAAGTTTTTCATATTTAGAAAAGATTGGTGGTAACCAGTTCATCGCAATATACATCTTAAAAAGAATTAAGTTTGGAGTAGTAATCCGTTTCCAATTATCTGTATTCCTGCTAAATCATTCCAAAATAATATTCATAACAACTATATTGTTCTTTAAAAAAATGAACTCATTTACTAAGAAAATGAATTCGATAATAGAAAAAAAAAAAAATATATATATATATATATATATACACACACACACACACATTTGATTTTTCAATATTATGTTACACCACTGGAATACAATAGAGTTTCAAAATGAAGCAAAAGAGCCCCTGACCAATTCGAAACAAAAATAAATAGAAACAAAGTTCCGATAAACGGAACCCATGGACCATATTCTTCTCCAATCTGAGTTTTGCGAGCGGATCCTACATTAGCTCCAAGACGTTGGTCTCTAACTAGAAAAGTAAATGCTTGAGCTTGAGACGCTTCCGGTCCAGTGGGGCCTCTGATTTTTTTTAATTTTTGATTTTTGAATCAAATTTGTTATTCTCAATAATAAAAAATTTACTCTTGACTCTGGGAACTCTGAATAGTTGCTTAAACAACGAGGTGCACAAAAGGCTGAGTTTTTATTCGAAAAGGGCGTATTTGATTCAATCGTACCACGTAATTCTTTAAAAGGTTCATTGCCATCTCATAAATATTCTGCCATAGTTAGGGCAGTGAGCAGCTACAATATTATAGGTTTCTTCCTCTTGACCAAATTTGTAACCTTCATTAGCAGATTCCTCAGCCTAGAGCCTTGAGCATTGTAGGAGTAACCCATTACCTTTTGGGTGGAATTGTCTCCATATGTTTTATTGATTTCAAAAAACTCAGAAACGAATATGTATGGAATAGAGATATTTGAACCACCCAAGTAAAGTACTAGCGGGCTGGTTACACCTACAACCGAAATGAAAACCGAGTGTTTCGTGGTTTAAAAATGTCGAATCCTGCCTCAATCATCATTTGTCAGGACTATTTGGAATCAGTTCCTTAGCTTGGGCATGGCATTTAGTTCATGTTGCTATTCTAGGATCCAATGGAATACAAATAACCTCTGGTTTTTTTCCAGATTTGGCTCAACGCATTTTGGGGAGAACCAGCTAGCTCTCGGAATTTTGTTTTTTCCTTTAATTTGGAAATAAAGAATTGGGCCTTACTCTTTTTTCTTTTTGTTTATGCGATGTATCATAAGCATAATAATTCTTTTTTTTTTGAATTGGGGAGAGATGGCTGAGTGGACTAAAGCGTAAAATCGTATTAAATACAGACAAAAAAAATGAGGTGAATAATAGAATATTCAAGAAGCTGGTAAGGATCCAGAGAAAAGACGGGTGAGCCCCGAAGCATTTCGTCGCTTACTACGCCCTTCCTCGTAGAAAGTAAACGGCCGGGATCATTTAGTACAACGGTATGAACAGATACCAAGGCAAACCCATGAAAATACCTCTTATATCAACAAAAAATAGACACTATGTAACTTTATTGCACTGTAAAAAACTATCCTATGGACCTTCCCCTTTTAGTAAATTCGGCCACAACGTGGGCATTCTTCTTAGCAAGAATTATTGCAGTAGGATAATGGCTAGGAGGATTTGAAAAGCATTATGGCATTAAGATTTCCAAGGTTTAGCCAAGGCTTAGCTTAGGACCACACTACTCGTCGTATTTGGTTTGGTATTGCTACCGCACATGACTTCGAAAGTCATGATGATATTATTGAGGAACGTTTTTATCAAAATATTTTTGCTTCTCATTTCGGACAATTAGCGATAATTTTTCTATGGACTTCCGGGATGAAATTATTCGTTTGGAAATTTCCCGAAAAACTCATGTGGCGCTAGAAATAATATTATATACGACATTTCTTATTGCTTTTGCTGTCAAATCGCCATGGGAACACATGGGACAAAAAAGGGAAGCTCCTATCAACTTGTTCCAACCTAGGATAATAATCTTATGAGTGTCGATCCACTGGTCACTTCACTTTTGTTTGGCAAGCTGCTGTAAGTTTTCAATAAGATCTTTAATTTGAATAATGTCCGAAAAAAAATTAAGAATTTATTCGAAAATAAAAATGATAACATTTTTAAAGATCAGATAAGTTTTACAGCGTGAATCCTTGATTGCAAATATTAATTTTTTTGGATAGACAATAAAAATCTCGACCATCTCATCATTTCTGTTTTTTCCATTAAAAAAAGAAAATTCTATTATTCGATTGGAGTCCACCACGCTAGAACGACCCTCACAAATTGCAAAAACTAATTTGTGGATATAAGAATCCAAATTCAATACGTAAATTTCGTATTTACAAAGTATTCTTTAACAATTTTTTTTTCCAGTTATCTGAGACCCGCGTTCTACCGAACTGAACTAAGAGCGCTTTCTTTACATAAATAATTTTTTGTGATGGCAATAGATCTTGCATGCATGCATACATACTCAATATGGAGAACTATTCATATTGAGTATGTATCAATTTGAATCGGTCGCAATTGATCGATTGTTACTGCTGATACGATAACTACTAGTTAGGGATAGGGATGACAGGATTTGAACCTGTGACACTTTGTACCCAATACAATCATCAAATAGAAATTCCCACTACTAGAAAAAGCAAAATTAGCAAGGGAAATTAGTGACGGAAAAAATGAAATTCCTCACAAATTCCTTGGTCGCAAAATTTAGTGACGGAATTAGAGAGGGATTTCACGTTTTCCCTCACCAAATATCCCTAACTAATTTTTTTTTTAGTAGTGTCCCAAGGACGCCACATTCTAGGAGCCCAAACGTATCATTAACTATGTAAGATGTACACCAACATCAATTAGATATACGGCTACGAAAAAGTAGGATCAAAGAAAATCAAAAGAAATTGACCGAATTTTTTTATAATGTATCTCAGAGAAGAATAATTTTTTTGAGCGTGGTTGTTTATTTATTTTGGAATCGAATAAAAACTCGATTTTTTTAATGAAATTCAACTATTCCTTAGTTTTTTTTTTACAAAGAGAACCTTCTTACATATATCAAGAATATCTCTATTCTTCCTTCAAATCGGAATACGACTGTTGTCATTTTTGTCCGAGTAGATACTTTTACTTTTTCTCGAATCATAGTAATATATTTTTATGAAACCAGTACCTCGCTGTGACATGAGCGTAAAAGGGAGAATCCATTTTTTTTTATAACTTATAGGGGCTAAAATAATTTATTTTGGCTTTTTTGCCCCATATTTAGAACGACCTTGTTGACGATGCTTTACTCCGCATTAGCTTGTTATTTACTTCAAATTGGTGAAATGATGGAATCCATTAAAATTATTCAACAGCCTTTGGAAGGCTTCAGGACATTATAGCTATTCTTGGGTTGGACGAATTATCCGAAGAGGATTGTTTAACATTGCAGTCCTATTTGTTCGGGACAACACATGTTATATTGTGTTCATTTATTAATCTATTTAATGAAAAATTGGCAAAAAAATGAAAGCACGAGAATTTATCAAAAATTCCGGTTGCGCCATACATAGGAAAGAGTATAGAATAATGATGTATTTGCCAAATCAAATATCATGGCAAGAAGAATATACGGCTCTTCGAGAATGTATCACTTTGGGAATTCCAACGATTTGTTTAATCGATACAAATTGCAATTTCTGTATTAACATAGTGGTAGAAAGAATACTACATTGCGTCTTAACTTCAAACAACGGCTATGATGCGAGACAAGTTAAGGGTTCGTTTATTATAGATTAAAATAAATGTTATTTTTACATTGAATAATTTATATATTATTTTTTAGATGTTTTACAAAAAAAGTTCTATTTTCCTGGGGATTTTGCTACAGTAATACTATCTTTAGGAAAATTCGTTAATATAAGGATAATTGCAGCAAGATCCTAAGGAGTTCCTGCGGAACATTTTCCGATAGAAATCTGCAGGAAAAACGTTAATTTCTTGTAGTGCCAATATAATATTAGATGCGAAATATTAGAAACTCTTTGTTAAAAAACTCATGAAATAAGTATGTATCTTAATATGTTTTTCTAAATAGTTTTTCCTTGTCAGTAAGTTTCTATTAAATAAGCATCTCCCATTTGTAAGTTTAATCACTCATGGTAACATAATAAGTACTTATACATTTTTCGAAACATACGTTATTGTCGACACAACGACATCAATTCCAAGTCTCTAATGTTCCTTAGGATCCCTATATAACAACAACATCAATGACTGCTACCTTAGCTTCCATATCACCTACGCCAGTTAACAAATGGAATGTAACTCATGATAGCAGTGTAGATGTCAATATGGTTCAATTTGTAAGCTGTCGATTCACGGTCCACATACCAACATACATATATGTTGGCCTATATTGTATCAGTTTTCAGAAGCTTTATGTAAGGAAACACAAAACAGCTTCGCAACCATGTATGTCCAGCATCCTCACGCGTAATATAAAATGGCATGCAGACATACAGAGAAAACAATAGGAATTACGCACAGGACCGAATTGGTATTATAAGTATGTAATTAGCTTTTACAATCATTTACCTATCTACATTCTAAAACATACACCAAGACAAAGTAAAGGAGCTGATGTGATTTCACAGTTCAAACGTTACACGTTTTTGAAGATTTCCTTATACACAACATTTGATGTAGTGGTAACACAATTACCATCCTCGTCAGTCATCAAAATTTTCAATTCATTTCTCCATGTGACTCTCGATATCGCAAAATATAGTTGACCATGTGAAAACACCGGCTAAGGAAGATATATCCCGACTTGTTTGAGCGACTCTCCTTGAATTTTTTTAATAGTCATCGCGAAAGACACCAATATAGGAAACTATAGACGTTGGAATTTAAAAGGAATTCTTGTGTCAGAAGTACTCAACGACAATCTAGGTATATAAACTTTTTCCTCGATGTTGCTTCAAGTTATAACCTTGTCTTCAAGCATGTATCTCCCCATTTTTTTTATTATCAAGCGAGTTCCATTACACAAACCAACAATTGGATCTAAATTTATCAATAACATAACCGAAACTCTGACATTCAACTTTATTTTATGGTTTGGGATGTCGGATGCATTAACCGTGTTTAAAAACTTCGGTGTGTGTATATCATCCATCCCACTTGGCATTGAGTTGCTTGAAAGAGAAGTATCGCAACTCAAGTATGTCTTTTCTTCTCCAGGTAAAGACATAACATATTCATTAATCTCTTCAATCGTAACATTTTTTGGAGTCAATTTGGCTCTATCTTGAAAAAAGGATGGATCATACATGTTATCTAAAAGAGATGGATAAATGCAATCAACAATGTTGGCAATATGATCACCTGACCTGTGAATAAGCAAATCGTCTAGAATATGTCTTTGTATGTCTTCGTTATTTTCTTCTCCAATACTGCCATCACCAACACCCAAAACCCATTCGCTAAACTATTTCCTCTCATGAATGTCGTTATTTGAACAACCATGTAAAAGCCTCATGTTAGTGGTCAATCTCAATACCTCGCAATAAGGCCATATGTAGGATGAATTAATGCTTGCGTGTACAACTTCTTGTCTCGTACCTTTGGGGATTACTGGAAGAATTTGTCGGAAATCACCGTCAAGCACCATGTAAAATTTGTCTCGTACAACTTTACCACCAAAAGGAATATCCACAAGTTGTGATCAAGTGCTTCGAAACAATGTTTATGCATCATCGGTTCTTCATCCCATATTATAAGCTTTGCTTTAGAAATTAATTGAGCCATAGGAATTTTAGGATGTATTACACACGTTGATATTTCATCTACAATTATAGGAATACCAAACCTTGAATGCTTCGTTCTTCCTCCAGATATCAGTAGTGTTGTTATGCCGCTGGATGCAACGGTTAACACAATCTCCCTTTTTGAGCGCAATGCAGATGATAGTGCTCTCGAAATAAATGTTTTTCATGTTCCACCATATCCATACAGAAAGAAAACACCTGGCAATCCTCCATTCACCCTTGCCATAATCGTGTCATACACACCTCTTTGCTCTGCCGTCATGGGTGACATCAACCGATCATGTTCAATCTCTATGGTTTGTTGGTTGTAGTTTAGCTCATCATATACAAACCTATTACGTGAATTTTAAATTACCGATACATCGGTTTGAGGCATTGTAGGGTAGTCTTCCTTCATGTTTTTTCCATGGCTCTGCAACAATCTCTCAATTTCCGCAAGTGTATAATTCTTCAACTGAATATCATCCAACACCAAATCTGCAAGCGAGGTATCATAAGAAGTTTATCAAAAATCACAGGTGTATAACTTGTAATATAATATTGTATCATACACTTGTTAAATTAAAAGTTCAAGTAGAAAGTGATTAACATATTTACCTTAGACACGTAAAGTCATCCTTTGATGATACAAGAAATCATCACTCAGGTGTTCCCAAGTCTTGATCCACACAGATTCTGGTCTAGCGAATTAATTTGACACCAATAGTGTGACGAACAATCGGCGCAGATAGCTGGCAGTTCCCCATTGAGATGTTTGATTGATGGAATCTATAAACTCTTTGTCATCGTCTAGCAAACCCCAAAGCAAAATATTCCTCTTTGAATGAGTCGTATTTCACATCCTTAACTGTCTTTGAAGGTGAGAAAAACACAAGAAGGGGGTTGAATTGGGTTAGCTTTTTCTTTTTTTTAACTAAGTCCAGATTTTAGAGTCTGATAGAGTTCAGAGTCTGGAACAATGTTTAGAGTTAGATGCAACATATATAAAAGAGATGGAGATAGAAGAAAGAGACACAAGAAATTATCATGATTCCTTCCACAATCTGAAAGTAGTCTAGTCCCCCTTACACTGCCAAGGAGATTTTCATTATAATCACACAAAATTACAAATGCTCAAGCACACAAGCAAGAGACTTCAAATACTCAAGCACACAAGCAAGAGATTTCCTATGCTCAAGTAAAAAAGCAAGAGACATCCTAACTAACAAATTACAAAGAATAAGTTTGGTTGAACACTTGATATAAAATCAGTGGTGTTCACAATGCAAAACAGTTCAGACTCTAAGACTTAAGAATTTCTAAGATATGAAAGTTAATGAAAAATTCTAAGTGTTTAATGCACAATGATTTTGACAGAGTTTTGGCACACGTAAAAATATTGCAGAGTCTCTCTAAGTCTTCAAGTCTTCATTCCTTTATATAGAGGTATGAAAGAGACGTTGGAAAGGTGCCAGCACATCAAAGAGTCGTTGGAGAAGCTTAATCAATCAACAATGATTTGTTGCTTGATTTGGTTAATATCTTATGAAGGAATGAGTTTGAATCCTTTCCTTGATGAGGAATTAACTGTTCCAATCCACTAGAGACACATCAATAGCTTGTACTATGCACAAAAAATGTTAAAGTAGTGGAGGTAGTGGTTGTATAGTTGTTGTCCTTCACTGTCCTTTCCATGTGAATAAGCATCCAAAGCATTCCAATTATTCAGAATATATGTTGCTTCAATATTTTAATCCATTCTGCATCTTTGTGTCTTCAAATAACCAATATAACTAACTTCAGGGTCTTTAACTCTGCTTCTGATGGTCTTCAGACTGTGGGTGAACTTCAGACTCTGACAGTCAGCTTCTAATGGTCTTTAGACTTTGAATACTCAAACTTTGACTTGCAACTTGGCTTCTCTTGAATATTCCTTTGCTCTAAATTGTTCTTTCAGGGCCAATACTTTGTTTTAAGACATATAAATTTTAGTCTACGATCCTGCACACTTGATCAAATATTAGCATATCCAATTGAACTTTTAATACCTTGTTATCATCAAAACTTCAGAGGCATTGCTTAAACACATTTTGTTCCAATAGTCTTAATGTCATCATAAAAAATTGGAACCTTTACATAATTAAGCAAAGTCCTGAGATAAAAATTTTACCCAGACCCAGGCGGCACAAAGTGAAACCTTCCAATTGAAAGACCCCTTTTTCGCGGTGACCATTTGTGGTCTGTTGTCTTCCACAAAAATTTTAACACACACCGTATGTTAGATCCTTTGGTTCAGGGTATATTATGTTTTCCTCCATCCATATCAAGAACTTAGTGTCGCGAATATGTGGTTTATTAATAACATCTTCAAATACAATAGGCTCCTTGCCTTCAAGATGAAAAATTAGACGCTTAACTGAGGGTTCCCTGTAATTTATATCAAATGAAAATACCCTCCAAACTACATCACACACTGAAATATACCTACAATCGTAGTACATTTTGATTCATTGTAGCATTCATCACCGATATTGTAAAATGGCGCAGTTACACGATCATGTCCTTTGTTAACATATTTGAACAATATTTTATTGATCGCGACTGATTGCACCATACAACATTGATATGCGCATTAAACTTTACTAGTAGTTGTCGGTTGTAAGGCACTACATAACTGTTGTCAACAAAAGATTCACCCTTTTTGATAAAGACACCATTATCTCTACGCCTGTATACCAGATAACCATCCGAATCAATTACCTTGCTATCCACAATCCTCTTCGGAAAGTATCTTGTACACTTTCCGTTTAGCATACATGGTGACTTCATATGTTGATGACTACATGGACCATGTATCATAAATGACACAGCAATGTTTGTTTATTGTACTAATTGATTTTTTTTATAAATAATTTAGTTTATTTGAATATTTTTTTTGTTGTAGAATTGATTCAATCTTTTGATATTTATTTTATCTTTTTCCCAAAATAAAATATATATTTTGAGAAGCTATTCTTAACATCCCCTCATTTGAAGTTGTTTTTTTTTTTTTTTTTTTTTTTTTTTTTTTTTTTTTTTTTTTTAAATTTTTTTTTAATTTTTTTTTTTTTTTTTTTTTTTTTTTTTTTTTTTTATAAAAAAAACAGTAACAAACACGTATAATACTCTTAAAAATAATTATTCTATTAGAAAAAACACAATTACAACAAACAAGATTTTAAGTCTTGTAACATTAAAAAAAAAAGCTATTAAGTCTTTCATAAATGAACCCCAAAAAAAATGGCGGTCCGATCTAATAAATAGTTAAGCTTGAGTTGACTGAAGAAATAAGCACGAGAACAAGTACATTTGCAAAGCAATGAACCAATCACAAAAATGAGTTTGAGTTAGGATATTGTTAACGAGTGATGAGTGCCCCGGAGCACTCTTTAAGCACTTTAAATAGTAACTCTTTGGGAAATGCCAACTTGTGCCCTTAAGGCACAAGTTAGTGAATCAAATAAAGAAATATTTTATTAAAAAGTGTTTTTTTTTCTTCGCTAAACCAGGATAAAAGACAGACATCAAGGGGAAGCAACGACATCCCAACTAGGTTGACACCCTGATGAACCTCCATCCTCTACTGCCAATCTCAAAATATTATTTAAAAAAGGGAGAAAAGATACAAGAGGGGGAAGGGACTAGGCCAAAACCCTCAAAGAAAAAAAAAAGGTAAAACAGAAAAAACAGAAAAGAAATAGAAATAAATAATAGCAACCGCCTACGTAAACCTAAACCGAGGCATACAAAAACGGGCCGAATAAAAGTCCGGTTGCAAAACAGTAGGTAAAATTGACAACCAAACTGCACCATCCATCGAGTGACCCATATAAGCCAACCTATCAGCACAACAGTTGCCTTCACGGAAAATGTAAGAGGAAATAACATGAATACCAAGAGAGCGCGTATTGTGCCACCGGTTGCGAAGCAAAACCAGGACCATCGACAAGTTTCTGAAGACTAAAAGAGCGCCAATACACTGATCCGAAATAACTATCATTGATCAGTTGAAGAATTGTCACCCATAGAACGGGTATGGTACGACTTACCCACAATGGTCTTCTTTAGGTGCTGCTTCTGTTTCCTTGTTAAGACCAGGATGAATGGCATTTCAGCTATTTTTTTTTTTATCATAATCTGGAATGTGGCGCCATAACTCCATATCATGCAAAATTCTAGGATTACTGTGAACTTCTGGTAGAACCGTCTGCGCTAAACCATCATCATGGACCACCTCTTGCTAAAAAATTCCAACCCCATCATGGGACCTCTCTACGGCCTCAGGTGCCACCAAAGAAGCGTCAATGGAATGAACAACAAGGGGGCTTCCGGGTGAACCAAATTGCACGTCATCGTGCTCAACAAAATGATATGTATGAACCTGTAACAATTCAACAGATACCTCATGCACGTCATGAGTGTGGAACATGCGCATAGGAACCCTTGGGACTCTCCACTAGCTCTCGCGGATTTGAATGGTTATGTTCCACATCATCAGGAAGCGTGGCAGTAACATCAACAACCGTGGGGTTCTCCAACTCCTCCTACGATGTCTGATGCAACCAGTCCACTTCCTCAGAATGCACGTCATCATGCGCTACTAGGAAACAACATCCAACACTGGGCTAGAATGGGGCAAATCATCAGGAGAAATACGATCAAAAACATTGTGAAGTGGAAAACTGAAAGAGTCGGACGACAAAGACGGACAGGGCACGAGAGCGACCGTCTGAGTAGTAGCCATTGCTGAATATGCAATAGTAACCGACACCATCTGAGTAGTAGTCATTGTTGAGGATGCAATAGGAACCGGATTTGTCTGAGTAGTAGTAGCAAGTGTTGTAGAGACAGAAGGAACTGTAACCCTCTAAATAGTAGTAACTGTAGAGGTAATAGGAATCAGAACCCATGTCCAAGTACTTCCATTGGCCGAAGTTGAAGCCCCCACGTCATTATTTTGCTGTGTTTGTTTAGGGGGTGCAACTTCGGCCATAACAGGTTGTTTCCCATGACCATTCTTTTCCTTTGCTACTTGCTGGTGTAGCCACCGACATGTCGAGACATTGTGTCCAATAGAATAGCAGTGATGGGAAAATAGAGGTCTCCTATCATACTGAACTTCCACTTTGAAAGTGAAACCATCCCGCTCAACAAGGATTTCGTCGTATGCCCTCTTTGATAAATCAATTTCCACTAAAATTCGTGCATAGTGACCAAAAGTACGGTTCTGTGTCGGACCGTCAATGTCAATAGGAGTGCCAACCGCGCTTGCGATTTCCTTCAAAGTTCTCTCCCGCCAATACTCTTGCGGTAACTCAACTAAGCGAATCCAAAGTGATACATAGGTCTGCTTCTGAGAAAGATAATTGAAGTCCTTGGTCCATTGAGATAGTCGTAACAAACCCAACTTAAGATTGATGGTGCCTACTGCCCATATTTTGCGTAAATCATCTGCCAAATCAAAGTGAAAATCATAGTAGCCTTTGCTGAGAGATACCATTTTCCAGGAAGTCGTTGTTTTCCAAATATTTCCTAATTTGGTACTTAAGTCGCGTGCAGAATATTGATTATCTCCCTTGTTCAATGTCAACCTGACCCTTAACGCATTCTTGCATTCCTCCACACCCCGTTGGTATTCATCTTGGCCTATTCGGATGCTCAGTGTGTTGCCTTTGATGCACGATGTTGGGAACAGTCTTTCATCATTCAAATTTTGTCCTGCCAAAGCCGCTGCAAATGACTTAGGAGTTACTGCATGTGCTTGCACAATTGTTGAAGAAACGTGTCGAACACACACGACCAAGGGCACGTGTATGCCATCAAGGGCCCGCCTACACTTCACCATACCCGATTCTAGGTATGAGTATTGCGTGACTCAACCTTTGTAATGCCCAAGGACATTAACACAACTGGGTGAACTCAAATAGAAGAACCATGTCTAAGGATTATATTCAATGTATTGGAAATTCTGACTTGTTGAAAGAATCTTACTTAATATTAATCTAAGGTGGTCTGATTGTCCATAATCCCTAACCCTAATTGAAGCCCTAACCCCACCTTTTGCATTTTGACGCTAATCTTACAACCCTAACCACCCAACTAATCACCTTAAATGTTGAGTTTTTTTATGCGCCTCCCATTATTAACCCAGGGCTTGCTTCTTGAGCCATATAATTGCCTCAATCGTAATTTTGCATTGAGCTACTCCAAAGTTGTTGTTAAGACTAAGCTTCATTAATTAAATTTGTGGCTCTAGATAAATGCCACGTTTTTTTCACCCTATTTCAACCACTATATGATTTCATTAATTATTTAGTGGCTCTATATAAGCTATGTGTGCCTAAGATCTAATGTCTCATGTTTCTTCATAAATAAACAAGCATATTGTTGCACATTTTTCTCTTTTAGCAAGAAAATGACATGCTTCATTATTAAATTTAGTTGCTCAAGAAGACCTATATGTGCCTATGATTCTCTACTTTGCTATGCCATTGATTGATAAACGTGTTTTGGTGTGCTCAATGTGACAATGTTCATGATATAAGTGCACATACTACATATTTATACTCATTAATGAGTATTAGCCTATAGTTTGTGTGCTCAATGTGGTGATGTCCATAGAAATTTTAGACAAGTTAATTTATTTTTTCAATAAATTGCAACTTCTCCGGCAAACATCATTTATTGAGTTGTTTTGGACGTGTTTGCCTATACTAATTTGGCAGTGTGGGGTGCTTTCTATAAACCTTTCTTATATATACATCCCTAGACTTAGTAATTTTTGCCATTAAGTCTATAATCATTAGTCCATATTAGATATCAAACCATCTTCACTATCGTAAATGGCAAGCAAATGTATACTTTTTTTTACATGCATCATGGCCTTTGTGTACACACATTCTATTTTTCTTTGTAAGAATTTTGATCTAACGCTCAAAAGATAACAAAAATCTAAGACATTGTTGGTGGAAAGATTTATAATTCATTGAGCCATTGCTAAATTATCCTTCATTATGTGTATAGGTTGTAAGAAATATATTGATATTAATCTATAACAAATCCGTGCTCGCACGGGGTCAAAAGCCTAGCAATTACTAAATTTGATATTCTTGAAGGAGGAGTGTTATTGGAACAACCAATTTGGTGACAACTTGACAACCATAATTTACAAAGAAAAAGTAATACTAACACGGAAACCATAGCAATAGAGAGATAAAATAAAAAATAATTTAAGTATGAGAGAGAAAGTTGTCACAAAAATTATCAACAAATGAATGTTTAAATATTATTTCTCTCTTTGAAGAGTAGTCCAAACACTGTTAAAGCGGACTCACTTTGCACACAGACTCCACTCACACTCAGATACAAAAAATATTTAACAACATCATCACTTCAACATGCAATTCATTTCGAACCAAACAAAATTGGGACAGTATCACCACCAATTTCAAATCTTACTAGAATTAAATAACGCAAAAAAACGCATTATCTTTCTTCCACCAAAGCGCACCGTTTTCTGACACACTTTTCATTCTTACTTCACTCACATACGGTTCGTGCGGCTATCGATTCACTCATCAAAACTTCTGAGTTTCTTGTCTTCTGTTCTCGATCTGTTAGTTAATACCTACTCGAAGGTGAGGTTAATTGATGCTGCTTTCGATGTTATTCGTTATATCAATGAATTAGGGTTTTGTATAGGTTTATCGAGTTTTGATTCTTTGCTTCATGTTGCTCAGAGGTGTAATCGATTTGAAACTGTTTGGGAGGTTTATGGTTACATGATTGAGAAAAGGGTTTATCCTAATCCTAATGTTGTTACATTTAGTATTTTGATTGATACTCTTTGTAAAGAAGGATTGTTACAGAGGAATGTTGATAATGTGGATCGGATTGTTGGAAAGCGAAATTCACATTCGCCTTCGGTTGTTGTTAATTCGAGTTTGATATTGAGAATGTTGAAAAAGGAAGAGGAAAAAGATGATGAAGTGAGTTAGTTAAGTTAGTTACATTGTTGAAGAGATTGTTGCAGAAGAATTTGATTGGTGATTCGGTGGCTTATTCGTTGATTGTTCATGTTAAAGTTAGGTTATGGGATTTGGATTTTGTTTTGGAGATGTATAATGAGATGGTGAGAAGAGGTTTTAGCGAGAATTCATTTGTCTACACCTCGTTTATACGAGGGTTGTGTGAGAAGGGACGGATTGAAGAAGAGATTGGATTGATGAGGGAAATGGAAGGGAAGGGATTAAGGGCTTATGGTGAGACTTATGAATGTGTTATCATTGGATACGCGAATTTGGGGCTGTTGAAGGAGTGTTGGAGTGTTTTTGAGGAAATGCTGAATGCTGGGTTTGTTCCTTGTTGTTTATCGTTTAATAAGGTGGCGGAGAAGCATTGTGAAAATGAGGAAGTCAAGAAGGTGAATGATATGTTGACTCTGTTGTTAGATAAAGGGTTTTTGCCGAGTGATGTTACTTATTCTCATTTGATAGATAGTTATGCGAGAAAGGATGAGGTTCAGGGAGTTCTTAAGATATATTATGAAATGGAGTATAAGTCTATGTGTCCTGGATTGTCTGTTTATTCGTCGATGATTCAGTGTTTGTGCCGTTTTCGAAAGGTTGAAGATGCTAAGAAGTATTTAAGGATTATGAAAGGTCGATTGCTGGCTCCAAATGTGAGTATACATGACACGTTGATTGCTTGTCACCTGCAGAAGGGAAATGACGATAGGGCTTTTCAGCTTCACAATGAAATGGGTTCACTGGAGTTGCAACATAGTGTTTTCTTCGCAAAAGAGGTGAAGTGATGATAGTAAGCCTTTCAAAAGGCAGTGCTTGATATTTACGTGAAATTATTGTTACTAAATTTTAAGCAAATTCGGATCCTAACCCATCAACTCACGTTTATCATCTGGCTTTGTATTTTGGAGGTATGTTTCAGTTTTTCTATTTCTATAGTTGCGATTATTTTTATGTTCAAATGTAAATTTAACATATTTGCTTTGTTCAAATTCGTAGGGTGTAGTTTTTGAGTTTTAATCTGATTCAATATTAGTTTATTAGTAATGATTGTGAGTCCGGGTTTTGATCTTCTTTGTTTTATCTGTTAATGTGTCATTTGACTGAATTGAACCTTGGTTACACTCTTATGATCAATATGCATCTAGTTTATATCATAGTGAAATTATATGATATTGAGTTTTTTTCACAGGTGCTCTAAAAAAACAAAGTGCTGTATGGATCAGTGACAATATATGTGTGAAACTTTACATACTATATGGATGATTATGTTTTTTTTTATAAGGAAAATTGTTTCCAAGATCATGGAGAAATTGTTAAACATTTGTCTTCACAGATCAATTCAGAGGTTGAAGACATACTGAGTTTGCAACAGCAGAAAATGCGTAGAAAGCAAGCTTTTGGGACCTTGTCTAATCTGAATATCATTTTATAGCTGACTGTAAGAACTTTCAAGACAGAGTCATATCAGTGCAAGCAATAATGGCATATATATACTTATCTCTCTCTCTCGGATACAAAGGTCAGTATTTTGACAATTAAATGTTAGTTATGGTTTTCAGTGGAATTGATTGCCAACATTTTCTATTTGAAGTGAATTGCTATGTTATGTTTTGTTGTTGTTGGCTCTGTTAGATATGAAAATTAGTTAAAACCACCAAATTTTCCGGCCAGATTACCAATAGTGTAAAACATTAGATTGTCGATCTCTCAGGCCTATGTCAATAACTCGAAGACTCGAATCAGCTAAATAGATAACCTTGGGGCGGAAAGAGTCCAACGAACCTGCCTGGTCCAATTCTAGGGAGCAGCCAATGCAATCAAACTTAAGAGTGAAAAAAAAACTTACATAGAGAAGATTTCATGGTCCATACTTAGTAGGACCAGGGAGTAGTTTAATTTATTGAACTTAACAATGTAACCCTTTGTACTTGTCAAAATTCAGTAATAAAATAGTATTAAAGTTTTATTTGTTGTCCATATTTATCTCATACATAGGATTTCTACAAGGAATTGTGGGAATTTCATAAGATTTCTTGCAAAACAAGTTAATATGTGTCGTATATTGGATTTTAAGTAAAACTGGCACTTATCAGGTGTTTGTGAGAAACTGATTGAAAGTGAGGTGGTGATGAAAATGAAATTTAAATATGAGTTTGTGGTGGAATTTGATCCCTCTGGTTCCCCTTGCAACAATTTGAGAATCCAAGTACACGACCCTCTAATTTCTCGTGCATATTCAGCCATACGCAGACTATATTGTCAGTCTGTTTAAACCATGGAAGAAATTAGGTGTGATGACCGTAGCTGAGTTTCTCGCATTGAGTTCCTAGCCCTATGGAGAGAGCTCTCAAGTAGGGCTGTGATGGTGACAATGAAAACACAAATGTAAAGATTCTACTCAATTGAATGGAAATGCAAATGAGATTTTATTGATTCATTCAAAGAAGCGTTATAACTTGGTAGTAAGAATCTTTGCTGATAGAGATTAATAGGTAATAAAAGAAATGCAATAAGAATCAGAAAATTAAAAGTGAGGGACTAGAGAATTAAAGAGAGAAGGAGAATTACATCACACATATTCCATAAGACTTCACTTTTAGGGAAAAACTCAACTGTTAAGTAGTGTGTTTGATTCTGCAATTACAAAAATTGATTGATTGAACTGGTTATTTTAAAATTGATTTTTGCTAAAAGTGATTGGATTGAGATTCAATGACTTTCGTGAGGGGGAAATCACTACGACTTTAGTGGAATTTTTGTGTATTTTTTGTGAAAGAGAAATATGAAAAAGAAATGATAGATAAGATGAGAGAGAACGTGCTAAACTACCTTGTTTGTTTCTTGAAGGTTTTATCATTTAGGCCATCTAATGATAACTTCCTGCTAAAAGTGACAATAAGGACTAGCAATGGAAGGACAGGACATAGAGGGAGTTATGTGCTCGTGCAGAAACCTGCATGACCATGCCATTAATCTAAATGAATATTTGACAGACAAAGACACATGTAGGTTATTGGCATTCCTTAGCTGTGAAACTTATATTTTGG
>Ga0228711_1006210_pt1 | contig 17864 bp, 7 predicted proteins | sample MedpolnodulmetaG_2_FD_177996 | JGI IMG/M metagenome (GOLD analysis project Ga0228711, IMG submission 177996) | Root nodule microbial communities from Medicago polymorpha collected in Santa Monica, California, United States - brown nodules | ecosystem: Host-associated > Plants > Roots > Nodule...
ACCTGTGAAGTACATTTGGATAAAAAAAAAATGATACATACTATCAACAAGTGATATATTTGAAAAATAAATATATCTAAAAGTTTATAAAAGAAATCCTATATTTAGGGAAAAGGAAATGTTTCAAAGATCTCTTATAATTCGAAATAGAAAGTCTTATATGGTCATAAATCCAAATAAAAAATATGTAGGCACACTCATATAACCTAAAAAATAAAACAAAATTAATTTAGTCACATCAATCAGTATCATTGAATTTCATTCTCTTTTAATTTTTTCCATTTTACGTGAGTATGCCGAAATCTTTTTGATTTGAGTTTGTGACCGTAAAAGACTTCCTCTTCGAAATAATGATTTAAAATTATCATAATGAAGCTTTACCACATACTAATATGATCCAATAAAAAAAATTGTACTATTTTTCTAAAGCAACAGTAATAATTTATTATTTACTACTATTAAAAAAAGAATAAGTGATGAATAAGTAAAGTGAACCCTGGACAAACAGAAGATGTTGTTGGCATGAAGACATAATTTTCATATTTTAAGATGATGAAGTTGGAAAGGCATAATAGTCAGAAATCAGAAGTTATATTCCATTCTCAATCAATTAATTATCCTATGCTATGCCATGCGCGTATAGTAAAAGCAGCTTCAACAACATAAATGTGAACCACATACATAAATGTGTACATAGAAGTATACTAGTACTAGTACATCGAAGTTGCAGCCAAAGTCAAGCACAAGCAAGCAAGCAATATTATTACTAATAATATGATCAGAATTAAGCAGGGCTAGCTATTAATAGGTATATAGCTATGTAATGTAATTATGTAATACATAATGTATCAGTAAATAGGAGCAGCTAGGTTAGCTTAGGTTATAGTAGCTATGGTATTGATCAGAAGAAGCAGACACAAAGACAGACAAGCTGCAGAAGAAAAGCATTGTGAAGCATAGAAGCAGGAGAGACTAGGGACTAGAGAGCAGTACTAGAGCTACCAGCATAGTGTCTACCTCTCTTTGTCCTTCATTTATTCTCTCTATTTATTTTCACATTTATCAAACTACCCAATAAAGAACTACTTGTCTTTACTCTTTTTTCTCTACTTATAAAGATATTTTTTACTTATAACTGTTCATCACTGTACTACTATTTACTATTTACCTTCTATTTTTTTAGTTATCTTAATTTATAAATATAAGTTCAATAGATTTTTTTCTATATAAAGTTATGTACATATTCTTTTTTTAAAATCTAATCATTTTTTTATATTGATCTTAAAGATGATTTATTTTTAGAATTAGGAATTTATATTGAATTATATTTGCATCTCTAAATTATGTTAAATTGTACATACACTCCTTTAAATTAAACCAATTTTTTTCTTCCAGTTTGTGTCCTAGAAAGTTTAAATTTAATTCTAACAACACGGTCAAGTTTACTTTGCATGTGGGGGAGGTTAATGCATTCATTATCTAGACATCCATTGATTATCTACATATTCAACAGATGTTTTCTAGAGGGTTATTACGATCGGAAATATTTTTGCATTAATCGATGGAAAATACTTGTGTTATCATATGCTTTTAAATACTCCATTCAATCCTACTTATATGAACTATTTGGGTCAACAAGAGTTAACATATTTGCTCTAAATTTTTATCTTAATATATTACTATCTAATATTTCTTATATAGGATTGGAGGGAGTAACAAATAATGAATTTAAAAAAAAAACTTAAAAACAATTTATAATATTTCAAAGTTAAATGGTCGCACACAAAATTTTGCTTATTTTTTACTCTACAAAATAATATTATTCGTAAATACCTATCGGTTAATAAAAAGATAACACTCGAAAACATATTTCCCTTATTTATTATTTTATATTCTAATATTTATATATGAGCTTGAAGTTGTTAATTATACTTGAAGTACATAATTGCTTGCTTTTACTTGTACTCAGTACTCACAACTCAGGAGAGGAGTGATCAAAACTATAAAATTAATACTCCATATACTATACGTTCCTGTGTACTTACAACTTCAGTGTCCTTTTCATTACACGTCGTGAACAGTACCTGTCATTGAATTAATAGAAACATTGTGATGTCCAACATGTTTAAGAATGAAACCAGGAGGACATGGTGTACTTTGCATACGTGATGATGATGATACATGTACCCGAAAAAAATGTAGGACTTTCATCAAATGCAAAGGTTTTGTTGACGAGTGTCTCGGAAATGATTTAAATTTTAATTTTTTTAAAAAAATCAAAATATTACTCCTTATTTTTCACAATCCTTAACCATTTTGGAGAATAATTTTGTTTCACACAAATAATAGAATGAAATAATAAATGAGTAAGGGTATTATAGAAAAAACACAAAGAATTTCATAAAAAATGACAACATTTATTTGATTCTTTGTTATGTGTAATTTCTTCAAAATGGACGAGTATTGTGAAACGGAAGGAGTATAAATTTTAATTCATTAAATATACAAATTTTTATAAAAAGTTTTTATTAAAAGTTTTTAAAGATACTACTTCCTCTGGTCACATTTATAAGCAAAACTCTACTTTTTTGGTTTATTGAATACTTTATGTATTTAATCTATAATATATACCAAATACATAAAATATTTAATGAACCTAAAAAATAATTTTTTGTTTATAAATGTCGCTTGAAGGAGTACCTCATGACCCCTTGTTAACATTTTTCTATATATAAATGGTGTTAGTCAACAAAACATATTTTAAATCAACTGAAACCAGAACTAAAGAATAATGCTGTAACTCATATCTATGCAGCATGTACACCATGGCAGTATCATATTTTGACTGAGTACACTCTGAATCGAGATTTAATTCACGTTTTACAAAGTTCCTCAACATTCATTTCAATATCAGAGTATATACAGTTGATGCGTGATATTCTCTATGCAAGAAAAAGTCTTGCTTTAACTCTAAGCTTAACTTTATGTTTTCTACATGACAGAAAAAACATTAGTGCCTTCCCTTGCTATTTGCTAATCAATCAATTTCTGATAATTTCAAATTTGAAAAGTCTTCATGATCCATCACTTCTTATATGCACGTGTGAGTATACATAAACAGAAAAAAAGTTCAAAGCATGCTTCAGCAACCATTTTTATATTTCATTCCCAAGAAAGGCGTGACAACGGTCATCGGCATTTCTTGCCTCTAAAAACTAAAAAAAAGTACTAACCTAATTTTTTACAAATCTAAGTTAACAGTAAAATTCTCTGATCAAATCCAATTAGTAAGATATTCACTCAAAAACCCAAATTCCTAACAAACCCATTTTTTTTTAAAAAAACTTCTACATTTTTTTTTGACAAGAAAAACTTATACATTTATTCTACATTTAATTCTAACTTATGTCTGAAAGATACAAGTTAGATTTCCCAAATTTTTATAGAACCAAACTACCACTTTGGTCAATCTACAAGAATTAAGAAAAACTATTTATACTAAAATGTTTGTCTAATATGGGCAATATTACACATGTTAAGGTAACTAAAAGTAGTATTTTTTCATTGAAAACCAACAATTATTGATTAAAAGTTACATATTTAATATAAAAAACACAAGTTCCAAGTCAAAGTTACTACTTTAAACTTCTTAACATGTGCAAATTTGCACATGATAGAAAAACCCTATACTAAATTTATAAAGGGTACATATATTTACTTCCCAAAATTATCATTTATTAATATTGAGAAATTTTATCCATTTAATTAAATGGATTTTTTAGTGAAGATCATTAAAATAGTTATATATGGTAATAATTTAAAAGTAGATTATAAAAATAAAGAAAACAATTGCAATTGTCTTAGATATAGAAGCGATAGTATTCGTGAGCTTAACTAATTTGATAAAGACAATGCATAACATATGCAAGGTTTATGATTCGAATCCCAGACACCAGAAAAAAAGATATAGAAGGGATATTAACTATGTCAATTGTTGATGATTAAAATAATCACACCAACAAGTGCTCTAAAAATACTATTTGTTACATAACTTAATGGAAAATGTTAAGTACTCTAGGGCATTGTTTAAAAATAAAAAAGTAGAAACGATCATCAAATATCGAATATTTTTGGATAAAAGTACATTTTTGAAGAGGCATTCTAGGGCTGATAGTTTTTACCTTTTTATTTTACACACTCTTTCCCTAACAAAATTGAATTAATAACTCATTATATCGATTCGTTTGAAGGAAAACAATAAAATAAACTAGCAGTCTTCCACCCTTGAATCATAATTTGATGTAACACACATTGTCCAAGAACTCCCATTAATTCATACTACAGAGACACTTGCGTGCGTGATATCACATCTTATTAGACCTAGTTAAACTCAGTATAGGTTTGTCTAACATGTGCAACATTACACATGATAAAGTTACTAAAAATAGTAAATTTTTATTAAAAATAAATAATTATTTATTAAAAAGTTATGTATTTAATACAAAATATACAAATTTCAATGCAAAATTACTATTTAAAACTTCTTAACATGTGCAAATTTGCACAGGTTAGAAAAACCCCTCGGTATATACTGCCAATCTATAACGAAAATAGAATGACAAATATATGGAATGAATAACAACAACAGATGTGATTTTTGTAAGATTAGATACAAGAGAAAAATAACTTAAAATAAAATTATAATGAATGTGAGGATAGTAATCATCCTCTCCTAAAAATACTCTATAATGGGATAAATAAATGCTTGTGCTTATGCAAATGTTACTGTACACTAAAATCCAATAAATGTATAGAAGAGTCATTAAATGAGATAGCCACGTGAGTTTGATTAGAAACCATGCTATTACCATGTACTTGTCCTTCTTCATCATCTCTAACTGGGAGCGTGATACACAATCGCGCCGCAGGTTCATGTATGTCCCACACTCTCAACAAACCAGACCCACCAGAATAGGTTATAACATACCCTAAATTCATGCACCCTAATAAACCTCTTAACCATGAAGCCCTTAAACGAAATCTACTCACGCGCTCAAAATTATTCACGCGCCGAACAGTTCCAACACCATTTCTTTCCACCACAACAAAAACCTCATGGCTAACATCCAATGATCCTACAATGAATCCAGTTGTGGACACTACATCACGTAATAGAATCTCTGGGTTTCTTAAGTTGAAACAAACCAATCTTGTACTTGTGCAAGCTACTACGAATTCTCTTTCGGTGACTCGGACTCGACCGACCGGTTCAACTAATTCGGTTAACATATGCCATCCTTGAACCGTTTCTGGATCGGTTAATGAACCACCAACAAACACGCGCTGCTCCGTGTGCGCGTCCCATATTTGAAAAGCCCCGCCCGCGTGGCCAGCATACAAACCAACCCACCAACGACTAGAGCCGGCAAATTCTACTAATACTCCGTTATTAACAACATCACCAATAATTGCCCGTCGCGCGGGAATGGGCCCGGGCATTGGCCCAGGCCCATTTATAATAGCAATGTAGACATCTCCATCTAATCTCGCGAAGGCGAGGGTAGAGCTTCCAATTACAATTCCCGAAACGGATTGTGAGAACGGACCGAATAGAAGACCATGGTTGGACCAAAACGTGCTAACATGTGCACCGGTGTTGAGATCGAAGAGTCGGACACTGCCGTCAACAAAGCCGCAGGCGAGGTGGGTGTCGGAGAGAGTGAGGCAGCGGCATATGAGGTTTTGGTGGTGATCTCCTGGATCATATTGTGGGACCACTAAAGCATGTCTACCTGTTGTAAAGTTCCTAGCCGTTCGATGCCAGTAGATGTACTCTAACTGCCATGTGTCCCTCAATCTATATGTTCTGCGCCAAATGCGTCTCGTGAGCCTCTGCCACAGTAGATCCGAACGTGACACTTCTCTCCATGTTGAACAAACCTGCATGCATTTTCCAACCATATAAAACATCAATACCCAAATATTACAACATGTTAATCTCAATTTAATATACTATAGTAGAATATGCATGTAGGTATATATAGGTAGCAAAATTAAATAGCTAGTATAATTCAACTTAGAAAATTGACTGTTCAAGGTGATGATGTATGTTCCCATTCAGAGGGAAGGTGCGAACGTGACAGATAAAATTGAAGTTGCAACAAATGTATGTACTAAGTACGATTTTCACATTCTTCCATTGATAAGATATGGTGGAAGATATTCTCAATCAAAAAGGAGGTAGTTGGATGAGATGGTCAAGAGCATAACCTATTATTATCATATATTATGGTCCAATAAAATAAAATTTATGATATGATCTATATAGCAAGGAGAGAAGTTGATATGATGTGGTCCATAGTCTATACTAGCATATAGATTAATATGAGGTAAGATAACGAAACAAGTCAATATCTTAGTTGCTGTTCATGTAGTCGTGTGTAATGTATGAAAATGAAATATTAGGATAGTAAAACATGGTAGAGTATCAAAAGCTATAGCTAGCGTGGTACCCCACATATATTTCACTTTCATTTCCAATAAAGGTATGGTCAAGGCTCTGTCTTGTTCCAACAAGAGAATCTATCTACTTCTACAAACAATAACAACCCCTCCAACAAGCCAAAAGACAAATATCCGGTCATCTTTCTTCCTACATGTTCCACTAACAAACCATCAACCATCTTCTAAAGTGCTAGCAATTAATTAATTAATTAAAAATGTAGAAAAATATTAATTATGCTTTCATGTATCTAAAATAAGTTGTGTTATTTGGATGCGTATGTAAAAGAACATACACCGAAAGGAAGAAATAATTTAAAACTAGAAAACCATATAAATATATTGTGTATAAGTCAAGTTATGTGTAAAAAGAATATTTCAATGCATACAAGAGGCATTCCTGCAAAATTTAAATTAGCTATCTACACTGTCTACTTTAATTACTGAGACAAAATATGCCCTAAACCCAACTATGTTAAGAGTAAACTTATTAACAATAGTTCACTTTTTAAAAATATTTTTTATTTTAAAAAACTTGTGTTAATTTTACTTGTTAAGAAGGAGATGATAAAATCTTGTTAAACTTTCGACACATGCACTTTTGTAAAAATAATAAAAATGACAGAAGAATTAACACAAGTGCATATATATGTGCTTGGGGGGAGAATCTCACATTTTATATTAACAAGTTAAAATAAACCTATTGTAAAAATTAAATGGATCTTTAACATTTTTAATACTGCTATCATACTATTTAATAAACCTATTTTATCATTGGGAAAGAACCCAATGAGAGCTTCTCACATAGATACAAAAGGAATGGGGTTTTGTCAAGGCAAGAATTGGAATCCATGTGATTTTTGGCTTTTATACATACGTTGCTTCTTGACCATTTTATGCCATTATAATTATAATACTCTCACCGTCTCCTTTGATAAAAACAAATTTATTTCTTCTTTACTCGTGCATCGGTTGGCCGAGATAATGCATTGTTATATATAGAGGTCAGGGTTTGAATCACGGATACCTCATTCATTCATCTTAAAAAGTGAATTCTAGCCACTATGTTACTTGACAAAAAAAATGTATATTTGGTTCTACTTTTAGAGGAGCTAAAATTGATTCTAACGGTGTAGAATTGATATGAAAATGTTTGATTGTTTTGGAGTCGAATTGATTCTAATTAAGGGGGTTTTGATTCTAGAATTACTTTTTATCCTTTAATTTATTTGTTCAACTCATTTTTATATGAATACAAATCAATTTACATTTTTCACTCAATTTTAGTTACCGCAAAACCAAACACGGACCAAAAAAGTTGGGAATAAAATTAGCACATCCATTTTGTGTGCAGACTTCCCTAAAATATTCCTTGTATTATGTGTTTTAACTTAAAAAGTTTCATAACAGCTAGTAACGTTTTCAAAAAAATAATGCAGCTAGTAACATGTATAAGGGACTAATATAATTAGGAAAAAAACTTTTTTAAAAGGAGGATAGGTGATGCTAACAAGCGACATAAGCTAATGAAGCAAAAAAAATAAAAATAGAAACTTTGTATCAAAAGTTGAGGATGGAAAAATTAAAAGAGTTAAGGGATGAGAAGATCAATGGTTTAATCTCTACACCAAACATAATAATACCAACAATAGTAACAATTCAAACATATCAATCCTCAAATGTTTTAGAAACTAATTGATTATGTGCTTAATTTTACCATCAACTGGTAAAACTAGGAATCTCTTTTGGTAAGAACGTAACAAGATTTAATCATTCTACTATTTTTAGAATTGTGAGTAAAATGAAATTATTTAGGTTAGCAATTAATCACTAAATGTGAGCACTATTCTGAATTCAAATCCAAAAGGAGGATCTAACTACTTCTACCCGGTCCAACCCAACTGCAGATTTTTACGAATATAATCTTAGGGCAAATCCAAGTAGCTAGAGAAAAGCTGTGGCACACACTTTGCACACAATTGATTGATTTTAATAATAGAATAATATGAAACCAAATAGGACCAAAAATTGTACATTTTCATTGCTCTAACTATATAAAGAAACATAAAAACAGTAGTACTATTTATAAAAAAAAAAATAAAAAAAAAAAAATAGTACTATATGGTTCAGTAATGAGACATAAATCACTATTCATGTTTCCCTCCTTGTGTTATTTAAGAAAACAATCCTTCTGAAACAAAGTAAAAAGCTACTAACAAGATGTTTTTAGATAGAAAAAAGGCAAGCCATGGATTTATTAGATTAGATAGATAGATAGATAGCTAGAATAATTAAACAGCTCAGTCAAAAAAGGATTTCATGCCAAGAAAGGTAAACATCAAAATTCAAAGCCTTTTTCATATAATACCAAAGGTCCAAGACAGAACAAACAAGAAAATACATTTACCCTTTTTGTGAAAGGGACACACATTTAGTTTGGAAAATGACCCGCCTTAAAAGTAGCCGTTTTTAAGGAACAGTTTTTTCTAGGATGCTTCAAATTAAGCATCTCAAAACAAAAACATAAATCCTAATCCAATTAGTTGAATGTACCAATGAGTCTAAAGTTCTTTAAAAAATCATCATCTCACAAGAAGAAATTTAACAAATGATCCAAAAGAAATATTATTTTTATATAAATTTATTCTTATTATTTTTACATAAAGGGTATCTGCATATATCTCTGCAGGTTGCAATGCATAATGTTTGACTTGACCAATAATTTGTCCATTTTCGGAACTGAAAAAGCTGGATCAGTTACACATGCTACACATTCAACAACTCACTCAATTTTATTTTTCTTAAACAAATATAATTCTTCATTGTTGGACTCAACATATGAAACATAACCTAATTGATTATATTAACAAATTTTTAACAAACTTTATGAATTATTTTAAAAAATAAAATAAAAGCTTGATGAAGAAAATGTGACCTGAAAAATAATGGCAAGAGCTGAAGCAGCAGCAAGACGACCATGATAATGAGAAGCATCAATGGCAACTTGAGTAGCCAATGCTTCAACAACAGGTTCAAGCCATACTTCATTCATAGCACGTTGGCGAGAGGAAGAAGATGAAGGAGCTTCGGGTTGATGAGAAGTGCTAGGACCAGGAATGTCAGCAACAACATTTGAGGAAGAAGCAACATCATAAGGAGTAATTGAAGGTGAAGGTGGTTGTGATGAAGAGGAAGAAGATGAAGGAGAAGAAGAAGACATGAGTGAGAGAAGTGGAGGGGTCTAAAAGCTAAAAAAGTGGGGAATGAACAAGTAGAAACGGGACCAGAAAGGAACAAAGACAAAAAGGTTGGAGATAAGGACACAAACTGAGGGACCCCAAAAGCCACTGTCTCTCAATTTTTGCTTAAATATTTGTGTCATTGCTGTAATAAATTATTAGTAATCTCCACGGTAACACAAATATTACTACATATCCCTTTTGAAAAATAATTTTGTTTCAAATTAGTACAATATTAATGATTTGTTTGTAAATAATATCCTTGTCTATTTATTGTAGAGAAAGAAATAGTATAATGAAATAATAAGTAGGTAAGGGTATTATAGATAAAACACAGATGATTTCATCAAAAATAACAAAACTTATTTGATTTTTTGATACGTGTAATTTTCTCAAAAACGACAATTATTGTGAAACGGAAGAAGTATTTTATACTTTTTGAATAAAATACCTCTTTTGGTCTTGAATATAAGTAACGGAAAAAAAAATCACACACTTTAAGAAAATTAGTTTGTGTCATTTATTTCTCTCAAAGTTATAAAAAAATACAATTATCATTTCTAAATTATCATTCATGGAAACTTGTTCCATCAAAGAAAAAAATCACATTAATTAGAAAGGTAATTTAGGAATAGTGACATTAAATATGATAGAAGTCATTGACATTTGCTTATAGAGGAATGCTAGCAACACACATTTTAACACACTCTCTTTGATTGGTTAAAATTCATATGGGATCTACCAAATCATGTGGGTCCCATATACATTTGGTGGGTCTCATGTGAATATTAACCAATCAAATAGAGTGTATTGATAAGTGTGTGTTAGAATGTGTGTTGCTAGCATTTCTCTTTGGTTATATACAAGACAATCAATTTTTTTGCTTTGAAGTGTAACTTGCTTATACGTGGTCACAAAATCAAATATTTTAGTGTTTAAGAATATGTGATTCTTTGCATAAAAATCAATCTTCTCTCTTACAAAATTGTTCATTCATTTGTTTCGGCAGAAGTTAATCCACGCTTGACATTTTTCAGCGTAAGTTAATTTACATTATCTCTTTTAAGATCGGTTCAATCACTTTTTAAGTTGGTTATCCAATCTTAAAAATGTCGAACGTGAGTTAACTCGTGCTGAAAAATGTCGAACGTGAGTTAACCCCGGCTGAGATAAGGGAATGAACAATTTTAAAAAGGAGAAAAACAATCTTCTTCTTTGTATGTGCACATATATAAACACTATGCAATTAAGCTTTGTTTGGAAGTTTAGAGAGAGGGAAAGGGAGGGATTTGAAAGGTGTGAAATATAAAGAAAAATGAAGATGTCTTTTGCATTTTTGTAAAAAGTATATTTGTAGATATTGATAAAACTAACATTTATATATTTGATATACCATGATTATGAAAATTGCGGTTTTTGTGTAGCCATGATCAGAATGTAAGTATGTAACTCTTTTATTAGTTGGGATGCAATATGGTAGAGTGGTACATTATACCTAACTTAATTAGCAGTGCTCTTATTGTTAGATTGAACAACTTTATCCCTATTAAAGTCTACAATGTTTGTAGTTTTATGTGAGTTTTGAATGGTACTTTTAGAAAAACAAAAGTGGTGGAGTACAAAGCGAAGTGAAATGCTTGTGATGGGCGTTGGTCTTCAGGTGTTTTTTCAAATACTTACTTGACTATACTATCCATCGAATTAGTTAGAGAGGCAAACTTTGACCAGCCCATTACACATACTAGGTTTAGATTGGACTGAATTTTGAAACTAAGGGCCCACAAAAATGACTTTAATTACTAAAAATTATCCTTTTTTCAATTATTTTTTTAAAAAATATCAAAATCCAAATTTCTTAATTCTTTTTTAAAAGTTATTTATAATACCAAAGATTGATAATATATACTACGTAATAGGATTTGTGCCACTGGAGACTCGTTTTCTTAAACTCGTTTACTTTAAATAATGTAATAGGGTAGTGTCAATGGATGAATTGAACAAATCTCATATCTATGTTGATCAGGTGATTAATATATTGTGTAATAGCATTTGTTTATCTATACTCAGTAAAGAAAACTACCATTTTCAGCACTTTTGGATTGGATTTTTCTTTCCAAAAACACCCTTAATTTTCAATACAAATAACACATGTAACAAATACATAAGAATAATCTATTCTATAATTTATACTATATATATAAAGAAAACTACCTCTTTCAGCATTTTTGGGTTGAATTTTTCTCTTCAAAAACACCCTTAATTTTCAATACAAATAACACATGTAACAAATAGATAATAATAAATTTAAATATTAAAACAAATGTAACAAACGTTAGCAAAAAATAATGTTAAAGATTGCACTTTAAATCCTCTAAAAAAATATTAGTAACAAACGTGAGCAAAAAATAACGTTAAAGATTAGACTTTAAATCCTATAAAAAAATATTAGTAACAAAACGCGAGTAAAAAATAATGTTAAAGATTGAACTTTAAATCCTCTAAAAAAAATATTAGTAACAAACGTGAACAAAAAATAATGTTAAAGATTGGACTTTAAATCCTCTAAAAAGAATTAGGACTCAAAATATTTTAGAAAAAGATTTGTTAGCACTATATTAACTATTAATAAGTAGGGTTCTCATAATTTATAGTTCGTTTGCATAATATGTCATTTATACATTTATGTTATGATGTTACTAATTACTATTTCCTACGTTCCTTCTTAAGTGTTTTTTTAGGGTGAAATTTTCGTTTCTATTTAAGTGTCTTTTTGGTATTTTAAGTGTACGATTTTTCAATTATACCCTTTGTCAATTACTTTTTTTTTTCAATAAAACTAATTAATGCTATCTATTTGGAAAACTAAATTATGTTTTTTTTAAATAAAATTTGTTTCTTGCTATCTTTAAATTTAAACAAAATTGTGTTACAAACAATGGTTTCAAGAAAAGTTAAAATTCTATAGATAAGATGAGTAGCAATTGTTAAAAATTTAAAGTGCAAAGTAAAAGAACATATTTGAGAGGAGAAAAATAAAAAACTCCATGAATGTTCAAAAGGAAGAAAAAGTGGAAGACTCGTTGGAATTGCTGATGAAAGGTGAAGAGGGAGCAATGGTTGAAGACTCATTTGACAAGATACAAGAACAAGAACAAGATGGCGATGAAGAAGAAGAAGTTTCATCAATATAATTTTTATATAGGAATTTGTTGTCGAAAAAGATAATAATTGACAATTGTTTCTTACGAGAGAAAGATAACATATTAAATTTATTGGAAAGATAAAGTGTCTGCAAAAAAGTAGGAATTTATTGGTGGATTAAAATGAGGGTATAATTGGAAAAAAAGTGCAAAAATACACATCGCTATTTTAGTGTTAATTTTCTAAAAAGACACTTAAAAAGGAACGGAGGGAGTATTATAATGCACTACCAAAAAAATTACTATTAAAATAAACAATAAATGATCATTATTTTATCTTTATTTTATATGCAGGCAAACTAAAATATGTTGATTTCATAAATAATTTTGTTATATGTCTTGATAATATTTTGTTTATAGATCAATATATCAATAATTTCCATTAATATTTTAAAATTTTAAAAATTTAATCTAAATTATACAAACAAACATGATAAAATAATCACATGCGTTAGTGCAGAAGAAAGAGCGGACAAACGGGCACTACAGTGTCTATCTTTCCGCTAGTGTTTTATAAAAAAAAATCTCATTTACTTGCATATGTTTTATAAAATGAATGCATATTCATTAGTATTATTTCATTTTTGACAACTTTTATAATAATTTTCTCTCTTTTACAATCAAGATTTTTTCCATTAAATAAAAAAAAATTGATACGGATTTTGACAATCGATTTCTACATTATCAATTGTTAAAATCTATTAAACTTGACCACACGATAATGTAAAGATCAATGATCAAACTCTCCATATTATTATTTTTTTAAAAAAATCAATGAAGATAATCCATTCCCTTGGTGTGGTTCTGGTAAACACAACCTTCATTTACATTGATATTTATTTAGAGTTTACGGATTACGGTGTAAATGAGTTGAGCTATAAATGAACTATCCGTGTTTAACTCGATTAATATTGGGGTTAGTTAAATTTGATTTGTTTGCATTCCTAATTTGAACCCTCTCATTTCACTTTGATATATAAGTTTTCTACAATTGTTTATTTGATGAGATATGATTAAATTCAAGTGTAATTTTGTTTGTATTGTTAACATTGATTATCAAATTGTGTCAAAAAATAAAAACATTGATTATCAATTAGACTTGAATTTTATTCAATTGAAAAGAATAATGAGCAAACTTCTAATAGAAGAATCCATTAGCCTCATAAGTGAAAAATGAATTATTTACCTAAAGACAATTTGCAAATCTCGTTAAATTCATTTGAGAACTTAATCTTTGGCAACTCTTAATAGAGTGTCATATTTAGCCTAATAGTCTATGCCTTCCACAATATGGTGAAAATCTAGGAGGGTCACAGCAATAATAAGCACTAAAACTAAAGTGAGCGTGAATTTACTGTCCCTCATTTTTGTGCCACTATTATGACCACTATAGTGTATGATTTACAATGATTGTTATTATCCAACCAAAACCGACTATCTATAGTAGTAGAATCTAGAGAAAAAGCAATAGTAATTCCCAATCATAGCTTTAATTTGTTATATTTGGAAAGAAAATTTTGGTATAAGTATCGATGGCATTAGTACATGCCCAAAAGGTTTGTTAATTTGCAACCTTTCTCCCAAATTGAATGCTTGAATTATCAAAATTACCTTAATCTTTCTTCATTTTGTTTTGAGCTTTTCTTGAGTACAAAGTACACTAACAAGTTAAACAAAGGTGTCCTGGTTTATTGCAATAACCCTAGTCAATGATCAAATTAATATCGAGGTTTCAATTGAATGTTACTATAGACCTTTAGAAATGAAAAAGACTTGGACCTTTTTACTTATCCAAGTCTATTATTGGGCATGGCCTCTCCACTTTTACATTTTCATCATTTGAAAATCTTCGTGAAATCAAGATTCTCATCCCATCAATTTTCTTCGTAGCAATCTCTCTTTATTTTGTGCTTTTTGCACCCATTAATTTTATATTTTCTAATTAGCGGGATAATTATTTCAATGTCTACGCTAACTTGTGCCCCACAAGTTAAGTATTTAAAAAGAAAAGGTTAAATGTTTTTTTATCCTTATAAATATATTAATTTTTTTGTTTAATCTCTCTAAACGTTTTATTGATTTTTACTCTTTTAAAATTTTTCAATCATCAATTTTGGTCTATACTTTTAACTCAACTTGTATGTATCCTTCATATTTTTTAATTAAAATTTCCAAAAATATTTAAAATATTATAAGAATTTTTCTAAAAAAAAAATAGATTTTTTTTATAAAACATGAATTAAATATTTTGTTTTTATGTTTTTCGCGTTTAAAAGTTACATTAAAAAAATATGAAGGCTACACAAGAATTGACTTAAGAGTAAGGATCAAAAGTGGTGATGAAAGATTTTTAAAGACTAAAAGTCGAAGAAATTTTTACAGGGACTAAAATAAAAAGTTGGTATATTTATAAGAATAAAAAAAATTAAAAGAAATTGTAACGTTCCAAATTTCTATTATCAAATCATTATTTTTAAGGTTTTGCTAACCAATGCCCTAAGGGCAATGGTTAAGAAATCTATTAGTAGAAATTATGTCTAGGAAATACAAGTTTTTATTTTTGTCTTATCAATATTTGCATAACTTTTTATTACAAAGTTACTTATTTTAATACTTTAACCAATGCCCCAAAGGCACTCATTAGTATTCTCCTTATTTTTATTATTCTTAATACTTTATTATTTTAAACGAGCACTTTAGTGTAAAAAAAAGCACATGTGGTATTTCTGTGATGACAACAACAATAAAGTCTTATATCACTTAACAAAGTAAGCTATTGAAGAGTATTGTTGATAAGATCATGGATTATGTCTGAAGTTACAAATTTATTTTATGATTACTATCAATTGAGCATTCAACCACACAAATGTTTAGGAGCGGTTATATGATTATCATTTTTTATTTTGATTAAGTGATAGTATTGTTTCTAGGCCCTTTTTTTAATATTTAACTGTTGTACATTTTCAATATTGCCACTTCTCGTGGTGATGTGATTGCATTGTTTCAATAAATTATTTTCTTGTTTTTTTTGCTTAATTGTATTTTTGGCCCCCTATCTTTTCAAAAGTTGCGATTTTGACCCTCTAACTAATTAAAATACAAAACAGCCCCCTATGTATTGGATCTTTTGCAGTTTTGGCCCACAAGTCCATATTTGACTTGGTCTTCACTGACGTGGCACCCACATCCCTCGAGTGAGGTGCAACATGTAATTTTTTTTTTCTTTTTATAATTCATGCTGGCATTTTTAAATTGGAAGAAATTAAAAAAAAAAAGGAAAAAGAAAATAGAGTCACGTGCCCCAAAATGTACAACGTTAAGAAATTAGGGTTTAAAAACCCCCAATTTCCCAAATCTGCAAATCGACCTCAATCCACCTTCTTCTTCAACTTGAAACTTAAGTTCGATTTCCTTCTTCTTCTTCTCCAATCGTTGTCCTTGTTTCTTTCTTCTTAAATTGATTTCAATTTTGTTCTGGCCTTCTGTTTGTTCAACTGACTCAGTAGAAGCTCAGTTTTTGCTGGAAACGAAAAAAGGTTGAATATTCATCTTCATCAGTTAGTGGATCAACATTGAAGCACAGAACCAAGTTGGTTTGTTATTCTGGTGTTGATTCACCATTGGTGACTTCTTGGAATGATAAGAATCCAGGGAGGAGGTTTCACGGTTGTGGGAGGTATTTTGTCAGAAGAAAATGCAATTTTTTTAGGTGGTATGATCCTGAGGTACCTGATTGGTAGAAGAATATAATTCGAGCATTGTTGAGGAAGAATGATGAATTGAAGAAGAAAGAAAGAAGTTTTGTAATTGCCATAGTTGTGTTAGGAATGATGTTGTTCATGTTTGGCCTTTTAGCTTTAGGGTTAGCTATGAAACAAGGTTGAATGTTGTTCGAATGTTGTTAAGTTTTAAGTTGTTTTTTATTGTAAGAAGTTGAATGATGTTGAATGTTTGTAACCTTTGATTTCGGCAAGTTAATGAAAATGTTTGTAACCATTGATTTTGGCAAGTTAATGAAAAATGTTTGTGGTTATGAACTTATGAACATATGCAAGATAATGATATGAAAATATGATATGGAGGACAGAGTAGAACACATAACAAAAAGTCTGATATTATATTGCAAAATAGCATATCCAAATGAAGACTTAAGTTACAACCAACCATGTTTGAATACTAATAGGTTCCAAAGTAACACATCTTAAACTAATGTGTTCCAAAATAACACATGACGTCAAGTTTCAATACTTAACTATTACAACCCAAAATAAAATGCCAACAAAAGAGTACTTAAATTGCATTACAGCCCAAAATATAGAATAAGTCTCCACAGACATATCAAATAGGTGGCACTACTTCTTGTTTACTGACTGTTGTGTTCCAATAGGCTCCATTTCATCAGACTTTCTCTTTAGACCAATGTTCCTGCACTTCTTAGGCACCATGAGTATGTTTCCCTCCCACAATTTATGGCTTTACAATTGGCATAGAGACAGAGTTGCTTTGTAAAGAGTTGCTCACAATCTTCTTTGGGCCAGTTTTGGTGACAGTGTTGCTTGCAGTTGGCACATTGTTGCTTGCAAGTGGTTTGTTGATGACAGTGTTCAAGCAAGTTGATGGTGGTCCAGTATTGGTTGCAGCAGGTGGTCCACTTGTTGTGGATGCAGCAGTTGGTCCAATGTTGGTTGCAAATCTAGTCTTCTTTCCAGCAGGTGGTCCAGTATTGGTTGCAGCAGGTGGTGGTACAGTGGTGCTTGCAGCTGGTGGTGAAGTTTGAAGGTGAGAAAAACACAAGAAGGGGGGGTTGAATTGTGTTCTCAAAAACTTTTTCGTTCCTTACGTTGAAGAACTGTTCTCAAGTTCAGAGTCTGAAGTAATTCAGAGTCTGAGTGAGTTCAGAGTCGTGTGCAGCGGATAGAAGTAA
>Ga0228711_1006215_pt1 | contig 17855 bp, 16 predicted proteins | sample MedpolnodulmetaG_2_FD_177996 | JGI IMG/M metagenome (GOLD analysis project Ga0228711, IMG submission 177996) | Root nodule microbial communities from Medicago polymorpha collected in Santa Monica, California, United States - brown nodules | ecosystem: Host-associated > Plants > Roots > Nodule...
GAGAATTTGATAGTTAACAACCTTATTATTATAGTTTCACTAAAAAAAAAAACCTTATTATAGTTGAACTTTCATTTATTACAATTTTTTCTAATTTAAATAATATATATTATAAAACAGAAGAAAAAAAAACTAATTAAAGGAAAGTAAATGATATAATATATTTATACTATATATAAAGACTACCCCTTTCAGCACATTTTTGGGTTGGACTTTTCTTTCCTAAAATACCCTTAATTTTAAATACAAATAGCCAGTTATAAAATAACACGTGGATTAGTAAACCATGTCATTAATCGACCCCGTTAACCCTCTTTTACCTCGGTTAACCAAAGATCAAACTCAAAAAAAACTAGCACAAAACAAAAACTCATGTTACCTTTTTCATCAGCCGTTTTTATGTTGTACATCTGTGTTGTTCCCTTCAATACAACTGACAAAGATTGCCAAGTATTTTTATATCTCTCCCACAAAAAACATTATTTCTATATTATTTTATTAATATAAGTTACTCTTCCTTAACCTTTGATCAATTGTAACAAACGTAAGAAAAAATAATGGTAAAGATTGGACTTTAAATACTCTAAAAAAAAGATTAGTAACAAATGTGAGTAAAAAATAATGTTAAATATTGGACTTTAAATCCTCTAAAAAAATATTAGTAACAAACGTGAGCAAAAAATATTGTTAAAGATTGGACTTTAAATCCTCTAAAAAAAAAGATTAGTAATAAACGTGAGCAAAAAATATTGTTAAAGATTGGACTATAAATCCTTTAAAAAAAGATTAGTAACAAAGCTGAGGAAAAAATAATGTTAAAGATTGGACTTTAAATCACTTTAAATCCTCTAAAAAAAGATTAGTAACAAACGTGAGAAAAAAATAATGTTAAAGATTGGACCTTAAATCCTCTGGAAAAAAGATTAGTAACAAACGTGAGCAAAATATTCCTTCAAAAAAAAAACGTGAGCAAAATATAATGTTAAAGATTGGACTTTAAATCTTTTAAAAAAAAGATTAGTAACAAATGTGAGCAAAAATTAATGTTCAAGGGCAGACCATTCCCAACGTCAGAATCTATCTTCCACGACATGTTTTCAGTCATGGTCAATTATATGTAGCTTTATCAAAAGGAGTTTCTCAAAATTCAACAAAAGTTCTCATTAAAGAAGGGAAAATAGAAAGAAAAGATGGATACTTTACGAAAAATGTAGTTTTTAAAGATATTATTTTATCGCAATCATAGCAATATTTCTTTTACATAACATGTCATTTATGCATTTATGTTATGATAATTTTAATTTCTATTAGAATAAACAATAAAATATCATTATTTTATCTTTATTTTATATGCAGACAAACTAAAATATGTTGAGTTCATAAATAATTATTATATGCCTTGAAAATAGTTTGTTTATAAATCAATATATCAATAATTTCCATTAATATTTAAATAAAATTAATCAAAATTATACAAACAAACATAATAATATAATCACATGCGTTAGCGCAGTAGAAAGAGCGGACAGGCAGACACGATAGTGCCCGTCTTTCCACTAGTATATATAAATACAATAGAAAATGTAATAATTAAATTATTTTGGGGCAATTAAATTACAAAGTACTCCATTATACAATGTCTTTAGTTTTGCGGAAATTAAATAACTTTTCATAAGTTTTGTTATTTTAAAAAATAGAACGGAAAAAAAATAAGATAAATTATTATTAACAAAAGCATGGTTAAATATATTCTTGGTTCCTATAAATATATCAGCTTTTCATTATGGTCACAGTAAGTATCTTTTTTTGAAGTTTAGTCCTCCAAAAGTTTTCAATCACCATTTTTTGTTCTTACTTTTAAGTCAACTCATGTATATCCTTCATATTTTTGAAAGAAAATTTTCATGAATATTAAAAATATCATAAAAATCGCTCCCAAAAAAATTATATTGTTTTTAACTAAACATGAATTAAATATGAATTTTTAAGCGTCGAAAAGATAGAAAATTTATATTTAATTAATGTTTTGTTTAAAAAATTGTTTTTTTGGAAATACTCTTAAAAAGTTATCAATATTCGTAAAAAAATTCATTATAAAATATAAAGGTTACACAAGAGTTGATTTAGAAGTAAGGACCAAAAGTTGTGATGGTAAATATTTTAGAGACTAAAAGTCGAAGAAATTTTTTAGAGTAACTAAAACAAAAAGTTTATACACACACACACACTCCCTCCGTCCTAAATTATAAACAAAAAATTCATATTCTTCGTCCCAAATTATAAGGAAAAAAAAACCAACTTTTATCATATTTAATTATGTTATTTCAAAAAAATTATCTTTTCCAAAGGAAAATTAAATGCAAACTGCATTCATTTGCTCTCCCTTTCATTTTCTCTATAATCAACAACCAATGAAAATTGTTTTTACATCTTCCTATAAAATGTATTTCAAGGATAACACAAGAAACTATGATACAGACTACTATGTTTTAGTTTTCTTAATAAGTGTGAATTCTTTTTTTTTTGCTTATAATATGGGACAGACGGAGTGTGTATATATATATATATATATATATATATATATATATATAAGAACCATGAATACATTTAACCCATAAAAATCATTTTAATTAAAGTGATATTAATTGCCATTAAACATTGTTGGAATTTGAACTTCATATTCTTTAAAGTACATGTTCAGATTCTTATCAATAAACCAATATCACCTCATGATCGGATTGATTATGTAAAATCAATTTTTGTTGAACGTTTACATGGAAAGTGCATGGGGACTTTTAGTCTACCAAAACAAGTTGCAAGGAAAGTTCATGGAAAATGTATTCTAAGCATTATAGAAATAAATCTATATTTTTGTTCAAAGTTTGGTCTTTGGTTAGAGTTTGATTTGTAATCTCAATTAATAGAGTTTGAATCACATTTGTTGAAAGTTAGTTACATGGAAAGTGTGGGGACTTTTAGTCAACAAAAACAAGTTGCATGGAAAGTTCATGGAAAATGTATTCTAAGCATTCTTCATGTCATTATAGAAATAAGTCTATATTTTTTGTTCAAAGTTTGGTGATTGGTTAGGTTTTGATTTTGTAATCTCAATTAATAGAGTTTGAATCTCATTTGAGGTGATCATTAGTATCATTGTGATTAATAAAATTTCTCTTCTAGAATATTTTTAGAGTAAACATGTTATTAGAGAAATATGATAATATGGTAAAAAAATTATAATAGTAAATTAAAAAGTTTCCTCTCAAAAGAAAAATTAAAAAGCTTAACTACAATTATGGTTCTTCTAGTTTCAGTTTTCCTTTTTGTGACAAATTCCAGTTTAAGTTACGTGTTATGTTTTGTCCCCTCTAATTTGTTTTGGTGTGATTTTAGTCTCAATTTTGTTATTGCAATTAATGATTTGTTTCAAAATCTCTAATCGTATAATTTAAATAAAATACAATTTTCGTCCCTCTAGTATTTTTCAAGCCATTTTAGTACCGCTATTTTAATAGCTCACGGTAAATGACATGAAGCTCATCAAGGAGATTACATATGCTTTTGCAATGTAACTTGAGAAACCTGAAAGATCTAACATCCAGACTCATGACAAGTAAGCCTCCAAAACCCGCTTTAATGGGATTATCTAAACCATCAACATTAGAAGCACCAACTATACTAGTTTTGAGTACAATAGATATATAGACCCTATTAGTGATCTATCAAGCAAGAAGTCTCAAGTGTAATGATTTGTGAACGTGATAATATTAACTTGACCTTAATTTCCTATTTATACTACCTCCTCCTTCCTCCTCTCTCTCCGAACTGAACCATCATAACCACCACCTAGATCTCCCTCACTTTCTCTACATTTTGTGATGATTTGATTAATTTGATTAAAAACTGATATGATTTTGAATTCTTTTAATTGCTTGTTTTTTTTTATGGGTTGTTCATTCCTATTTTTCTGGATTTGTAATTGATTTGGTGAAGATGAAAATAGTGATGAAAAATATCAACAATCATATGTTCTGAATTTTCTGGAATTAATTTTCACACCTGCTAGTTTATTCATTTGTTTATATTAAAAAAAATGTTTTTGATGCTAGTTATCAATAGAGAAACTGAAAAACCAAAAGGTTATGGATTTTGTGAGTATAAGGATGAAGAATTAAAAAAAATATGATTCTTTTGATATTGATAGAGAAACAACAACTCTATTGAAGTAAGCATCGTATATGTGACTGTGATTACAATATAAGAATATAAATAGAGCATATGGAAACTGATGGAACTCTAGCTAGGACAATGCATTGAAAAATTGTGGGGTTGTTTGGAATCAAAACTCATAATATCAAGAAACAACTGTGGGGTTGTTTGGAATCAAAACTCATAATATCAAGAAACAACGTACACTTCGATTATACAAAAATGTGTTTGTGTCCTCTTAATGGTTTGTTTGGATGCAAAAAAGAAAGTACAAGGAGAGATAGTGAGGAAAGATTCTTAAAGGAAAGAATATAAAAGAAAAGTGAGTAGAAAGTTAGATGATTTGATAGTTGTTTGGTATGAATGAAAAAAGGAAAGGAAAGAAAGACGTGTATTTATAAAAATGACATATATACCCCTTTAATAGAATGATATATACAAATAATGTAAAAATATTAAAAAATGGTAATATACGTGAAAATAAATGACAGTTTGAAAAAAAATACAACAAAGATTCTAATTAAAATCTGTGTATTATATGCCAATAAAAAAAATTGAAAAAAAAAATTAAAATAAAAGGCGCGCGTGCAAGAGAACTTTTTCTTAGACATTGAGGGTATTTTTGTGATTTTGCCAAATTGCATATCCATTTCATAGTTTCGGTGCAGTTTAGGAGAGAAAGCTTTTTGACGTGGGACCCACCTAATTAGACCTTCACACCCACTCTGACAGACAAACCAAACAATGGAAGCCCATATTCCGATAAACTTTTCATCCATTATACTTTCCATCTACTCACTTTCATTGGAACCAAAGAATACCTAAAAGTCACTCGTTATATATCATCATTATTGTATAAGTGTTGAATTAAAGAAAATATGGAGTTGTGAGATCTGTGTTACGGTCCGTGAGAGAAGAGGCCACAATTACAGATGATATATACAAATAATGTATAAAAAAAATTAAAATGATGGTATACGTGAAAAAAAAATGGTGGTTAAAAAAAATACAACAAAGATTTTAATTAAAATCTATGTATTGTATGCTCATAAAAAGATTTGAATATTTCTAGATTGTTGAACTGGAAAAGCAAATTTCTCTCGTTTGGTGGTTGCCTGATCCTCCTAAAATCTATCCTATCATCTCTTCCGGTTTATTTTCTTTCCTTCTTCAAGGCCCCCACAGGTATAATTTCTTCTATCGAATCTTTATTTAAAATTTTTTTTTGGGGGGAAGTGAGGATTATAGAAAAATTGCGTGGGTTGATTGGGATTTTGTATGTTTACCGAAGGAGGTGAGAGGTTTAGGTGTCAGAAGATTAAGAGAATTTAATATTGCTTTGCTTGGTAAGTGGTGTTGGCGTATGTTGGTTGATAGGGAGGGTTTATGGTATCGAGTCTTAAAGGCTAGGTACGGGAAGGAGGGTGGGAGGTTGAAGGATGGGGATAGGGAGAGTTCAGTGTGGTGGCGGATGATGACTGGCATTCGTCAGGGTGTCGGTTTAGGTGTAGGGGACTGGTTTGGTGATAATGTGCGTAGAGTGGTAGGCGATGGTGATAGGACTTTCTTTTGGACTGATAATTGGGTGGGAGGAGTGCCCTTAAGGGTGCAATTCCCTCGATTATTTGATTTAGCCGTTGACAAGTGGGTGACGGTGAAGGAGATGGAGAATAGGGGTTGGATGGACGGGGGCGGTGCCTGGGAGTGGAGGAGGTGCCTTTTGGCTTGGGAGGAGGAGTCTGTTACAAATTGTTCTTTCTTGCTGCATGATATTGTTTTGCAGGACAGTGCTCCAGACAGATGCAGTGGTTACTTGATACCGTTGCCGGTTACTCCGTCAAGGGGACATATCAGTATATTACAACATCTGTTAACTCCCTAGAACGGGGTATGTTCGACGCTGTGTGGCAAAGGCAAGTCCCTCTTAAGGTCTCTATGTTTACTTGGAGGCTCCTTCGTCAACGACTTCCAACTCGAGATAACCTTCTTCGTAAGGGAATTATTCGTCAGGATGGCACTTCTTGCATTGGGGGGTGCGGTTTTTCTGAGACTGCGGCTCATCTCATTCTTCAATGTGACGTCTTCGGTTCAGTGTGGTACTATGTTTATCAGTGGGTAGGCATTTCTTTTATTGCTCCAGCTACAGTTGGTGACCACTTTCAGCACTTTGGTCAGTTGGCAGGTTTGTCGAGGTCTACTCATTCTTTTCTGACAGTAATCTGCATGCTTGTGTTTGGGTTATATGGAAGGAAAGAAATAACAGGATTTTTCAGCAAAAGTTATTGACTTCGGATCGGTTAGCAGAAAGGGTCAAGATTATGTCTTTTAAGTGGCTGAAGGCAAATATGCCCAACTTTGTCTTCAGTTATAATGACTGGGGACAACATCCTTTATTATGCATGGGTGTGCTGGTGTAGTTTTTTGTCTATTTTCTTCTGTTATTTGTTTTACCTTTTGAATTAAGACTGTACTAAACTTTGTTTCTGTTGGGTGTTCTCTTTTGCACATCTTGTGCGAGATGAATCACATATGGTAATTTAATATATTCCATTTTGGCTTGTTCAAAAAAAGAAAGAAAAAAGATTTGAAACTGAAATAAATTAAAATAAAAAGCACACTTGCAGTAGATCTTTTGCTTAGACATTGAGGGTATTTTTGTGAGTTCACCAAACTGCATATCCATTTCACTGTTTCCATGCAGTTTAGGAACGAAAGCTTTTTGATGTGAGACCCACCTAATTGGACCTTTCCATCCTCTCTAAGAGACAAACCAAACAATGGAAGCCCATATTCCCATAAACTTTTCATCCAGCATTCTACTTTTCATCCACTCACTTTCATTGGAACCAAACAATACCTAAAAGTCACTCGTTGTATAACATCATTATTGTATAAGTGTTGAATTAAAGAAAAAATGGAGGTGTGAGGTTTATGCTACCGTCCATGAGAGAAGAAGCCCATTTACAGATGTGGAAAAGCCACGAAGGTAGAGAGAATGGTGGTGGTGGAAGATGATGTGGGAAAAATTTAGTGTTGAGAGACCATGATAAAACTGTGTTCCCTATTTAATAAATGGTCAAAAACTAAGTTTCCCATGGTGGGAAAAAACTAGCCTTTCCCAGGCTAAACGGCACCCAAAAGCTCATGTTTTCCATGTGGGGACGAAGTCAAAACCGTAATGGCTTTTGAATCCATCTCAAATAGGGGTCACTTAAATCCACTACTTTATGGGTCATAACAAGAGGTCTTCCTTTGAGATTCACTCTCGATATGGTTATATCCTCTACTTATCGTGTCATATCCTACATTCCTCGAAGTGGTTATTGGCGTTGAGAGCAGAGAACACGAGTAATGTGTCATTGTCCAGTCTCATTCTATCTTCGACTCAGTTTTGAGCCTCTCACGACATGTGTTTTGAGTCAGTGGTCTTAAGCAGGAATCACCTCCCTCGTTCGTATGTTATATCATCACCTATCCTTCACTCTACTAACAGGATTCTTCATTTGATTGTTTAATCTCCTATTTTCCAAACTCGACAAACAAAATAATTATTTTTAGGTGTAAACACATCTTATCATATCTTATCTTAATCTTAATAATACAAATGCAATGAAGTGATGCACCCAAACCCTAGCAAAACCCTAGGTTTGCCCTAATTTTTTTTACTAAAATGCCCTTCTCAGGCACCAATATGCATAGCTTTTTAAATGGCAAAATTACAATTTTACCCTTCAACCAAGATGAATATATTAAGATGATCGCATGGAACATATTATCTCTCATAACATAACTTCTTCTCACTCTGTTTCTCCTTTCATGACTAGAGCTACTTATATATCCCTCATAACCGGAACTTATTCTTCCTCTTCTCAAAACTCATTTTTAATATTCCCTTCACAAAAACAAGTGAAAGAAAGGGAGTTCAAAAACACTTTAGCCTTAAGGTTCATTTATGGGTTTGAGGAAGAAAAAAAATTGTGGTTTACAGCAAGTGAAAGAAAATTACTTCTAAGAGAAAAATAACTTAAAAACTTGTCTAGTAAAATATAATATCAATAACATTTTGCTATTTTTTTCAGTTGGAATCAAACTTCGTACCCTTACAATTTACAATAGTTACACCTTTTGTACATCAACCACTTCCATTAGATTCAACTCTAGTTTTTGCCATTTATTTCAAATGAACCACCAAACACAAACAAAGCTATAACACAACTATATAATTGATACTTTTATTTTTCAATAAATACATAATTGACACTCTTAAAACATCTATTGCCACATATCTCAAACCACAAGACACAATTGATTGTAACTGCTACAAATAAGCTACTCATCATTTGTAGTATTTATTGGCACCCCTCACAAATAAGCGAACCAGGAGAAAAGTAAAAACAATTATAACTATAGAAGCAAAAACCATAATAGCAATACCAAACACATTCCCAGGAAGAGAACTCCAAATGGAATTTGGTGTGACCATGTTTGCAGCAAACATGTAAGTAAGAGATAAGGTTGTGAGTGTGATACACATTCCTGTTGATAAAAGCCATATTGTAAACCCACGGTTGATAGGAATTCCACTAACAAGCACAAGAATAACACTAAGTGATGCAATGAAACAAATAGTATTGCATATCAAAAATCTTAAATAGTCTTCATGAGATCTATTTGCCAAGATAGCTTCTCCTACACATATTAATCTTTTGTTGCGAGTCATACAATCGGTAGGATCACTAAGACTAGCTTGAAGAACACCACCAGGTGGATTAGTGGCAAGTGAAAATGTCATAGTTGCGATTATGGAAGCTGTTAAACTTATGCTACCTTTCATATCTTTTAACCATTCACCTTTATTTTTGTAGTCAAACCACTTTGCTGCACGCTCTAAGAACTCCCTAAAACAAGGCTTGGGATGATTTTCTTGATTAATACTCATTTTGTTGATTTGATTATTGATGATCAATTGTAATTATCTAACCTTGTTTGATTACTAGTTACAATTAACATATATATATAGATGATTTTGGTTTGTAGATAAGAGTTGATGCAAATTATTTCAAGATCCTTTTGGAATTATATGGCAATTATATGACTAATAATTTGACAATTATTAGTCCATTAGTTTTTACTGTATGCACGTGGTCTTCGACTTGTATTAATATAAATATATAATCATGGCATTTTCATTTTATTATATATTTTGTTTTTTTTTCCTTTTTTGTCAAGTAACTTGGTGGCCTAGAGTTCCCCTTTTTCAAGGCGAATAAATAGGGTGTCTTGGGTTCGAACCCCGGCCTCTGCACATAACAATGCATGTACCTGCATATTTTTTTTTCTGTTATATATAGAAAAAGATAATATGATGAGAAATAATAATAATAATAATAATAATAATAATAATAATAATAATAATAATAATAATAATAATAATAATAATAATAATAATAATAATAATAAAGTTAGTAATATAAACTTATGTTTGCGTACTTCAATTGAAAACTTCTATATGATACCCCGATAAATTAAAGTGTTTTGTGTTCATTCAAAACAAAGTTATGGTACAGTTGTATTTTAAATCTATAATTAACAGTATTAAAACTTTGAAGGCTATTTTAATTCTTTTTGAAATTATATCCTATAATAAAATTTTCACAAGAGTTTACTTGCTAGAGTTAATGTTATTGATTCTTGGTTGGCGGAAGCGGTTGCTATGATGAATTGTAAAATTGCTCAGATCCCTTTTGTTTATCTTGGTTTGCCTATTGGAGAGGACCCTCGTCGGTTAGTTTTTTGCTCCCATTGAATAAAAGTATTCTTAAAGGATTGTCGGGTTGGAAAAGCAAAAATTTTTCCATAGGTGGTGGGATGGTGCTCCTAAAATCTGTCTTGCAGTCGCTTCTAGATTATTTTCTTTCCTTTTCAAGCCTCCCATGCATATGTATTATTTATTACCTTGAATCTCTTTTTAAGTCCTTTTTATGTGTGAGTGTGTGGGGTTCGGTTGAGGAAACTCAAAAATTCGTTGGAATAAAATTTGCACTATGAAGGAATTTAATTTGACGTCTGTGTGGTGGAAGGATATTTGCCTGAAGGAGTGGGAGGTGGTGAAGAGAGTTGGTTTAAGGAGAAGTGGTGTGCAATGTAAGTAATGGGGAGGGTACTTCTTTTTGAAGTGACCCTTGCTTGGATGGACATATTTTAAAGGATATGTTTAGGTGTATGTTTAATCTTTGTGTTGACCGCAATAAATCAATAGAGGAGATATGCATGCAAGGTTGGGGAGTTGATGGGTAATGGTGGGGTTGGAGACAACGACTCTTTACATGGAAGGAGATTCATTTAGAAGAATGTGTTTTGTTCTTAAATGATATTCTTTTGCAAGATAAGGTGGATGCAAATGGATTTGGCCCCTAATCCGGGTGATGGTCATTCGATCAAAGGAGCTCATCAGGTTTTTACTCAATAAGATCATTCAAGCATTGATACCTATTCTCACACAATTTGGAACAAATTAGTACCCGTGAAAGTTTCTTTATTTGCTTAGGGAATAAAATGATCTCAACAAAAGATAATTTATTTCCTTGTGCAGTGGTTCTTTATGTGCAAGGTCGTGGCAAAGATTAGTCAATTAATCATCTTTTTTTTTTGTGATTTTTTTGGTAGAGTTTGGAATCTAGTTCTTATGTGGATTCGAATTTATTTTGCTCATTCTGCTGACAAAGGTGATCATCTATCTGGATTATTTGGAAAAAACTTAACACTAAAATTTTCTGTAACAAAGAGTTGACTTTGAAGATTCTGGAAACAAATACTTTGATTAATTTTTATTTTTGGTGGATAAATCCTTTCGCTTGTTTGGGGTTTACCCCTATGTAATTTGCTTTTTGTACTTTGCTTATAGTATCTTTTAGGGGAAAACCCGTTGATTTGTCAAGACCAACTATGTACATGTTTCGATGTGCGTTTTCGACCTCAAACACGAGTTTAAATATTCAAACGCTATTTCACCATTTTTTAAGATGTTTGGGTAACTGCAAAACCGCTTCAACCTATCGTGAATCTAGCTCCAAACTCACGTTTCCTCAAAGCCACAAATTGGAGCTTATGCGGCTGTTAAAATCAATTCTACCAAAACCCCAAATTTGTTTCCAGCTTTACCCTTTTTTTCTGCTGTGTTTTCTTCTACGGTTTCGGTTTGTTTCACTGTTGCTTGCTACAGTTCTGTTTCTGAAGGTCAAGGAAGCAAGATCAATATTGTTTCAGGAAAAGGCCCATTCAAAAAAAAATTGTAATAAGCTCATTCGATTATCTCACATATGCTGTTTTCTTTCTTTCTTTTGGCACCCTTTGATTTTTATATTATGTTAAAAATTATACAATTGATAAAAAATTAAAAATGAACTTTTATAAACTGATATCATTTTAAAGTGAATTTATGAATCAATAAAAATGCATTTATGATTTTAGATAAATTGAAATAATTATCTAAAATGAGAATGAGATATTTAGTTTTAAATACAATTAAAAGGATAATTTAGTTATTGTACGTTCAAAATCAATTTTGATTCAAACTATCCAAAAAAACATCAACCTAAAAAAATCACATTTAAGTGAGTGCATTCAAACATAAATCAATTCACATTAAACTCGCTTTTAATCAAAATCAATTCTCTCAAACTTAAATCTATCAAAATCAATTCTCTCGGCCGTAAAACGAAACACATACTACATCTAATTTTTGAACATCTATCATTATCAAGAGGGACCTTTTCCAAACAAGTGGAGTACTATAATCTAATTCTCTTCTGTCCCGTTTAGTAGTAGTATGTAGGATGGAAGGACCTACATAGTGCAAATTCATATGATTGAAGTGAGTGGTTTGGAATCAAAATGCTTCTGACAAAATCCGTGATTTTTTGTAATACACCGTACACTTAATTATTTGGGATAGTGTTTTAGGTTTTGTGGTAGGGAAAAATTATTTTCATTTTTATTTTTCAAGCGGAAAGTTATTTTCTAATAAATTGATTTAAAAAGTACAATAGAAAATAGATGAAATTAGTATTAACTAAAGTGACATTTATTACCATTTTACAGTTTTTTAGTTGGAATTTAAACTTCATTTTGTAAAATTATACGGGAAAATTATTACTAATAAACCACTAACATTCAGTGTTAGATCAAACTATGAGCTATGTACGTAGCATAAGTGCTTATTCAGATAAGTTGTTTCTAAGCAAGATGAAAAATAACAAAACAGAAAGTAAATCTGAGAGAGAAGAGAATAGAGAGAGTTTGCTATGCAATGCCTTTTATAGGCAAGAGTAGCACTTGCTTGTAATACAAGCTATCTAACTAACTAACAAATTTTGTAACAAAATCCAACTAACTTTGCTACATGGCAGTTATGTATTAAAATCTTAACATTCGGTGTGGTATTGTTCTAGTTCCGCTCTTGTTTTAACGTGGAAATGATCATTTTACTTGGCTTGAATATTGCTTATAGTCATTAGTCATGACTGCAATTTTCGTTTCTCTAGTTTGAAGTATTTGTGGTTCTGATCTTTCTGATTTTCTCTATTCAAATTTACATTGTTTCAATTAAGTCTCTTTGTCGTTTCTCTTTTTCGTTTAAAACTTTCAAATTCTCATAATCTATTAAAACTACAGTTTAATTTAATTGAATATTGAAAATATTATTTCAGTCAAAACTCGCCAACTAAGCTATCAAACTGAACTAAAAATAAATAATTTCAAATTATCTTCTATTGAAACCTAAACCCCACGTCACATTCAACAAAAAACAAAATCAGTTTTTACTTTTAAATTTAATAAAATGAATAATCTTTTTTAAGATATTTAAATTGAGCTACGAAATTGGAAAACATCTAATTCTACTCTAACCCACTTAATTGTAACAAAGCCTGTGTCCACATAATTATATTGCCAATGTACATGAACTACATAGTGATAATAGATGGATTGATGTTGGTTTTGCTGAACAAGACAGTGTCTTCGATTTTGTGGTATAGTAAATGAGTACAAGACAATACATAAATGTACATGACAATTTTTTATACTCCATTGTATTTAAAGGTTGATGCACAAGACAAATAATTTATATGGCATCTTATTTGATTTTTTTTTTTATTTAAAATTTGGTATTTGATCTAAGGACCCCATTAAAGTTAGAGCATATCTTTCCATACAGGAATATGTGATATAGAGAGGGCGAGAGAGGAGGGGATAGGGAGAGAAATATGAGGTATATAGTAGACGTATAAAAGAACCCACATCAAAGATGTTTTAAGGAAAGAGACACAAGGGACCACAACTTCAACTCTTTCACGTAAACCTAGAAAACAAGAGTGACAGACCATACAAAGGACGAAGACATTAACACCATGTTTTCAAAAAGAATCTCATTTTGGCTATCATTGGCTTTTGAAGTATTGGTGCCTCAAGTGTATTTTAGATAAGAGATAACGATTAAAATAAATCAATTATATGAATGAGAGAGAGAGAGAGATGAACAAATGCATTATATCAGATTCTTACAGGGAGGTGATCAAGATCAACATGAAAGGAAAAGTATTGCAGGTTACTTGTTTATGATTGGTGAAGCTTCAATCTCATGGATTTCAAAGAAGCAACAAGCAATATGGATTGAAATGTTGCTTGAAGAATTGAAGTTTACTGAATAGTCAGCAATTGATTTAGAAAATTATCGATTAACCATGGAAGAAGCAAGCATGTTGAGAGGAAATTTCACTTCCTAAGAGATCAAGTTAACAAACATAGTTTGGAACTTTATTATTGCAAAACTGAACTGCAAGTGGCAAACATTCAAACAAAACCCTTGAAGAAGGCAAGGTTTGATGATTTGAATAAACTCGTAGCAATGGAATGTTTAGCAATCATGAATTAGGAGGTCTGAAGTGTTGCAATTCATGATTAGATATTGATTACTTGTTGAACAAGTTATCTATGTTGTTAACTAACTTTCTAGTTTGTTATGAAAGTTAGTCGATTAGTATAGTTAGTATTGGTAGTTATGGTAGTTTCATGACTTGTTGAACAAGTTATTATGGTAGTTAGAGATTGAAATGACTATGTATATCAGCATTGATCCATTCATCAATAATATGCATTCCCTTCAACAGAAATTATAATGGTGCTATAATTAAAGACAAGGAAATTTTTTTATTGAAAACAACAATTATTTATTATAAAATGATCTATGTATACAATACACAATTATTTTGACTTCTTACGATATGCAAGTTTGCACATCATTGGTGCATGCTTGCCAATACATAACATCAAAAAGCTAGGAACTTTCTGCCAATATTAATTAACACATGGAATTGAACTTTAAACCCTTCAATAATCCGACATATTACACACTAACCACTTGCGTTACAGTACCAGAACTCTGGTTTCTGCCACTTATTCCACCATATCAAATGAGGTATCCAAACACAAACAAAAGTATTGCTCCAGTCTTAATTATAAGATACCATTTACTTTTTAGATTTATTCAATAAATAATACATTTAGTCTATATTAAGAACTAGATACATTATTTACTGAGTAAACCTAAAAAGTAACTTTCTCTTATAGTTGAAACCGAAGGGAGTATTATAAGACAACTACGAGCGACCTTTTTTGCAACAACTCAAACAGGCGCAAAGCATGCGAATGATATAAACAATTACAACTATGACAACCCAAACAATAAGAGCTTTACCGAACCCAGACCCAGGAGAATTCCAAAGGGCGTTTGGAGTGACCAAGTTTGCAGCAAACAAGTAGGTAAGAGCAAGGGTTGAGAGTATGATAGTCATGCCTATTGATAAAACCCATATTGAAAATTTATTGTTGATAGGAATTCCACTAACAAGCAAGAGAAGAACACTAAGTGATGCAATGAAACAAGTTGTATTGAATATCAAAAATTTTAAATAGTAGTCATCAAAAAAAGTAGCTAAGATAGCTTCTCCGACGCATATTGTGTGATTTATTGGGGGATTCATTGTGGAATTTATTGTGGAACATTGGTTGATATCACCAAGACTAACTTGCACAACGCCACCAGGTGGATTAGTGGCAAGTGAAAATGTCATAGTTGCGATTATGGAAACTGTTAAACTTATGCTACCTTTCATATCTTCTATCCATTTATCTCTCGAATGATGTTGTTGGTGAATACTCATTTTATCTATTTGATTGTGGATGATCAATAGCAATTGTCTAACTTTTTTGAATGTTAGGTTGAGTGTTGTAGGTAAAAGCTTAATTATTGCACTATATATAGGCAACTTTTGTTTGTAGATTCCTAAGAGTTTGTGGAAATTGTGTTTCATAGATTTTGGCATTATATGACAAATTGACAATAACTACTCTATTAAAAAAGTTATAATTAAACGGCATGTTTTTTATTATACAGCAGGCATGTTCTGTCACAATCCGGTCACTATTATATAGTCTTTATCTATGAAGTCCATGTTAGAACAGTCATATTATGTATTAAATTATCTTCTATCATTATCAAAAGGAACCTTTTCCAAACAAGTTACTATAATCTAATTATCCTCTGTCCCACTATGGGATGGACAGACCTGCATACTGCAGAATGATTGAATTGGGATAGAAAAATGATTGTTATAGCAATTACTCTCTCCGTCTTATAATTATTATCTTTTTATTTCTTTTTCTCAAAATAATTGTCACTTTACAATATCAATGTAGTATTTTTTTTCCACTATTATATCTTTATTTATTGAATTTTATCTAACTTAATTACTCCATTAACTATAATTAATAAGAGTGTTTTAGTAAATAAACTAATTTTATCATTGAAATCAACATAATTAATCATTTTCTTAATAATCGTGCACAAACCTTAAACAACCAATATTGTGAGACGAAGGGAGTACAATTAATAATTTCCTTGTGGTTTCACAATATTCGCTCCATCTCTAAATAATAGTCATTTAAAGTATGTGTATAATTTTGAAGGAAATGATTAATTGTGTTGATTTCAATGGTAAAATTAATATTATTTATTATTACACTTATTAATTGTAGTTAGTGAATCAGTCAACTTGAATGAAATTCAATAAATAAAGGTATAATAATGAGAAGAAAAAAAAATAAATGTTGTATTTATATTCTAAAATGATAATTATTTTGAGATTGAGAAAAAATGTTAACAAGACAATTATTTTTTATGATTCCTAGTGAAAAGAAAAAATATACTATCATATAATTTCTAGTTGACTATAATAATTCGTATCACCTTATTATCATACATGAACAAGTTGAGTATATCACTAGCCCCTCATGCATGAACTGATGAACAAGTTGATAATCAATACCAAAATATTGAAAGCAAGTTGAATGGAAAGTGTATTTTTAGCATTTTTTTATTATTATTACAGAAATATGATAATATGATGAGAAATTATAGTAATAAATTGAAAGTTTAACTGTAACTTTGGTTCCTCTAGTTTGAGCTATGTGTGCTTTTACGTATCTGATATGTTGAAGATGTATGAATTTGGCTGAAAAACAAAGAGTGAACCGATAGAGCAACATTTTTCTTGATTTGCACGCTATGATGAGTTTAAATTATATTTTTAGATCTTCATCTTGGTGTCGTGCGACTTTGCCAAAGTCATTGATTGTCTATGATGGATGTTACAAATTTCATTGTTCTCATAATTTGGCGATACTAAGAGAACATGTGTGGAAGGGAAATGATATTAGAGAGAGACGGTGGGTCTTAAGTTTGGTTGGTAGATTAGTAAGAGTTCATGGAAATTGCGTTCATAGATTTTGGCATTACATGACAAATTGACACTTATTAGTCCTTTCAGTTTTTACTGTATGCATTGTACGTGGTCTTCACTCTTCAACTTGTATATCATATATTTTGGCATTACATGACAAATTGACACTTATTGGTCTTCAACTTGTATATCTCTCTCTATATTTTTATTTTTTTTCAGGATCTCTGTATATATATAATCTTGGCATTTTCATTTATTATAGAAATATGATAATATGATGAAAAATTATAATTATAAATTTAGTTTTTTTCCCCTCAATAAATTTAGTTTTTTTTACTCCAAAATAAATTTAGTAATATTCTTTTAAAAAAAAGTAATATAAACTTGATTTTGTGTTTTTGTAATGTCGTTTAACAATGATTAATCTTTTTTGAGAAATTTGTAGGGCATATAATATAATGGTCGGATCATGCAAGTGTACCAAATCGTTTACCAAGTAATAAAGTGATAAGTAGAGTATCAGAACCAATCCGAACCGACCAAAACCCATAATTTCAAAAAACAAATAAAAGTCATATCGGAAAATGGATAAACGAGATCAGATGGACGGGCAGAAGCGTGGCGTGTAACCCCTAAGTGGGTGACGAATAATAATTAACCCAGTTGTGAGAAACACCACAATGAATCCAGATGGTTGATTGGTGGTTCACTTCAGCAAATGCAGGTACCGTGAAGCTTACCTCTTAACTCATAATTTTTTATAATAGAAGAAAGACCTTCGACACATAAAATATAAAGGTTAGGAGAAAGAGGGCAGCCTTGGCGGAGACCGCATTGAGGTGTAATTGG
>Ga0228711_1006217_pt1 | contig 17850 bp, 12 predicted proteins | sample MedpolnodulmetaG_2_FD_177996 | JGI IMG/M metagenome (GOLD analysis project Ga0228711, IMG submission 177996) | Root nodule microbial communities from Medicago polymorpha collected in Santa Monica, California, United States - brown nodules | ecosystem: Host-associated > Plants > Roots > Nodule...
AAAGTTTTAATGATCCAAAAAGTCACTCCCAACAAAGTCACTTAATCTTCATCAAGGTTCACAACATCCAAGAGTCCAGTCCAGTGTAAATAAAAAATCACACACTTCAATTTTTTTTTCGGGCTGCTCGCAGCCCGGATGAGCTAGCCCTATCGGGTTTCGGGCTTTGTCGGGCCGGGCTAAAAAGCCTTGAAATGATTCGGGCTGCAATTTTTCGGCACAGACCCTTCATTTTTTGCGGGCTTTTAGGCTCGCCCGTACGGCCCAGCCCATTTTGACAGCTTTACTCTGACCATAGGAGACCACTTACCATTTGAATAAAAAGATCTATCCAATAATACCACAGATTTCCTACACAAACGTTTGTGTTATACTCTCTCTTTTATATGTTTAGATATTTTAAACTGCTTGTCTTTACACTGCAATGAAAGCTTGATTTATGGTCAGTCAAAAGCTCATGAAAGAAGTTGTCGGTCTCTATATAGCAAGGTAATATGCGCTACAGTGGGTGAATAGCGTTTTAAAAGTTTATCGAGTTTTTAGCGAAAGCGATTTTTGAAAACAAAGATGACTAATTGGATTTGTGCGAGATTCAATGGTATTGACAAAAGTAATAAAGCATTGTAGTAATAACAAGATTCACTAATAATTGAGAGTTTCAAAGTCAAATCTTAATACAATCTATTATTGATAAATCTCACACAAAGTACAAAACAAGCAAAAGTCAAACCTGAATGTGAGAAAAACACAAGAAGGGGGGGTTGAATTGTGTTTACTTTTTCTTCGTTTTCTCCTACTGAAGTCACTAATCAGAAGCAGATAGAGTTCAGCTTTTGAAGTGATAATCAGAATCTAAATGCAGCGGATAAAACAGAGAGAGAGAAGAAAGACACAAAACAATTATACATGTTCTTTCCAAAAACCGGACCTAGACATGTCCCCCTTGCACTTCCAAGGAGAGTTCACTAAGAATGTAATATCTGATTACAACTGCTCAATGCTACAACTAGCAAGAGCCTTCAAATTACTCAAGCACAACTGCAAGAGATTTCCTATGCTCCTGAACACAATCAAGAGACTTCCAATGCTCAAGCACAACTGCAAGAGACTTCTATTGCTCAAGCACACAAGCAAGAGACTTCTAATCAAACAGAATTACAAAGAAGTTTGTTTGAGTTTGAACACTTGATATACAATCAGTGGTGTTCACAATACAAATCAGATACAGACTCTTAAGACTCTAGAGTTTCTAAGATATGAACTTTGATAAGAAATTCTAAGTGACTTTAGATGCAGAACAATAACAGAGTTTGACACTTGTGAATTGTTGTATGAGTCTTGTTTTTGTGTGTTTCTGCATATCCAACTAGCAGGTCTTCACTCCTTTATATAGAGGTGTGAAAGATACGTTGGAAATTGCCAGCACATTAAAAGAGTTGCTTGAAGCCTGATCAAAATCACCAATGATCTTTTGCCTGATATGGTTATTGTCCTATGAAGGATCAATTTCAAATGCATTCCTAGTTTGAAGGAACATTGCTGCATGCATAGCTATTATTCTTGTCTTGATGCAGAGACACGAACAGAGTAGTGGAGGAAGTGGTTGTACAGTTCGTACAGATGTCCTTTGTCAACACTCTTGAGAGAACAAGCATCCAATGGTTTCAAATTCTTTCAAAACAACCGTTGCTTCACTCTTTCAGTCTTCTGCAATGATGGACGAGATTAAATCCATTGAACAACATTTGAAGTTTTAAGTTTCTCATCTTCTGACGAACTTCAGCTTCTGGTGATATTTCTTCTGATAAGATGCTTCTGACGAACTTGCTTCTGATGACGTCATCACTTCAGGAGCACTTAACTTCAAGAGCACTTTTCTTCAGATGCTTCAAGCTTTAATATTGTTGATTCCTTTGCTCTCTTTTGTTCTTTCAGAACCTTATAAGATATCAAAAACTTTGTCTATGGTCATGTACACTTGAACAAATATTAGCATATCCAATTGACAATTTTTAATACCTTGTTATCATCAAAACTCTAAGGGTAAAGTATGTTAAACACATTTTGTTCCAACAAAACCAAACCTAAGAGCAATTATACTAATGATCACAATGTATATGTGTTTGATAAATTGAACTCAAATGTGATTGGTGTAGCTTAAGAGAAAACCTAATTAAATGAATTAAGTCAAGTTTAACAAGTTGAAACAAGATTCTATTCAATTTATATTCTAACAATTTATCAAGCATGCATATACACAATTAATAAAATTAAAGAGGAAAGGGAAGAGAGACGACCCCAAAATTTATAGTAGTTCACCCTTTCGTCCTCGCTTCGGGCTACGTCTACTCCACCAAGGACTTCCACTAGAATATGAATGTTTGATTACAATGTGATTACAAGAATTCCTTCAAACTACCCTAGCTCTTCAATTCCTATGCATCCACTCCCCCAATCTTCAAATACCATTTGAAATTGGTGCTTCTTAGTGTTTTCGAATCCTCAATCACCTGTGTAACCCTTGAAGCTCTTCACTCGAACTCTTCAATGCTCTGTCTGGTGGTTGGATCCCCTTCAACATAAGAACTTTAGAAAGAACCCCCAATACCCTTGGAGGTGGAATGAAATTACTTAATCCACTCTAGATCCTTGATTCCCAATCAATATCCTTGAAAGCAATCAGCTTACAATCCCTATAACACTCTAGCAATCTATGACTCAAAAAACCACAATGATTCTTAGAAAAAATGTTTAATCTCAAGAACAAATTGTAGCCTACACTGTGTTACTTTACATGTTTTTGATGATGTCCCTTAACTTAGTTTATCATTTTGATAATTGCCTTATGGTTAGCATGTTAAAGCACCCATAATCTATGTGTCTTAGTCTAGGGTTCACTTGTGTCTCATATAAAAGTGTCTTAGTTCATCATTTGTCATCATTTGTCCCTTAGCTTTCTTCAAATTGAAATCTTCCAACAACATAAAGGCTTTCCCAACAAAGCTGCCTTTGAGGTAGAGTGGCCCACCCTCACCCTGAAGCTCGCTGAGCAATGCCGGTTGAGAAGGTTCCTTTGCTTTGAGATGATCTAAAAGCTTGGAAATGGATAATCTTTAAATAAAATATAGAATTTGGTAGGAAATGGAAGTCAATGTTTATAATATATTACAAAGATGTATTTTATTGGAACAATTATTTTTGAGACAACTTACAAAACAACCAAAGATATAGATATATCTTGGGTAAATATCGAGCGTATCTGGACCTATGCCATAATTTAACATTTATGAGATAAGTTTAGGCTTTTGTTCCTTAGAGAGTTGTCCTCGAGGGACACATGTGAACAAAATATAGGAAGCCAACGTCCTAGATGATCTAGATCTTTTCATATGTCGTTGATCCATTGATATTAAGGGCGAGTCCAAGTCATGTTCCCCTTGGGTATAAGCTGTGAAGGGTACCCATGTCCAATTAAGGATCAAACCTTGGCCCTGTCTTTAAGAGTTGCACCCCAAAATATTAATTGATAGAGTCAGATGATAATGATGACAGATCATCTTACGTTATTCTTAGCATGTTTTTCAGTTTATTTTAGTAGGAAATAGCAGCAAAATGGAGGGGTATAGAACGATTGCCTATGATTTCGGGACTTTTGTAATGTTTTCTATATTTGAGTATGTAATTCTAGTTTTCCCGAAATATAGCAATTTAAGGGGGTTTTTGAAGTAATTCACGAAGAAATAATGCAAATCTGCAAATCAAGAACATTCGAAGAATTGTGAAGATTCAAGAAGCAAAGAATGAAGATTCAAGAGGCCTCAAGACTTACAAATGGGAGGAATTATGTTCCCAAGTCCTGAGGCAGGTAATTTGAAGACGGAGACTTAAAACGACATAAAATCGGAGAATTTGGGCCCAAGAAAGGCGCCCCATGCGCCTAGCACATTTGCATTGTGCCTAGCACATGACAAATGTGCCTAGCAAATGGAGTAGGCATCCATGCGCCTAGTACATTGTTCATGCGCCTAGGGCATGGTTTTTGCCACATTCTCATGCGTCTAGCACACTGATGATGTGCCTCGAGCACCTGAAAACTCGGGGCACATTTGTCTTTTCCTGTTATTATTTTGGGTAAAGCCCGCACTTTTAGCCCAAACCTAGGTAGAAACTCTCACTATAAATACTAGCCTTCCTCATTCAGAATTTCTCGTTCAGAACTGGAGCAATTCAAGAGGAAGACAACTTTGGAGCTTCAAGAGAGTTTCTATCTTCTCCTTGATTTTCTAGGATATGTTTTTATCTTTAGTGATTTGTTTTTAGTTACCATCTATAACTAAATCTTTTTAGGTTAGCGTTCTAAAATGAACCTCTGTATATTTTTGTTAGATATTTATTTAATTTAATTTGTCGTTTATTTATTTTATTTATACTTTTGTCCACTGTAGAGTTTTATTAGATTATAGTCTTTATTTTTGTGAGAGGTGCAACCCTAGATTAGGTACTTAGGTTGTGACAGGACCTAATATTGTTTTCACTAACTGGATGCTTATATATTGATATTTATATCCTTTTACCGTTAACTATCTGTCTAGGAAGTAAGTAATTATTAATTAGCCAATGATACCATTGGAATTGTTGACCCTAGACGTTGGTACCCAGCGCCTAGAACCCATTGGGTCGTGTGGTGCATTACCGATGCTAGGAATTAACTGGTTAGTAATTAGGGAAACAAGCACCTAACTGTCTGACTTAAAGCTATAACCTAGTAAGACCATTCTCTTGAAACCCTTAGTAGGATAGACATAGATTAGGGTTGCCCATTTGTAGAACTACTAGGTAAGCGTAGAGAGAGTGTGCTATGAGTGTCCTAAGATTCATAGATGGGCAGACCTAAGGGAACCTTGGCCTTCATTGCCATGGGAAACACTAGGAATCCAATTTAAGTTTATGTTTCAATTACCTTTGAATTAGCAAGACCCCGCACGTAAGGATCACCATGGGATCAGCAGGTGCAGTTAGGCATCGAAGGGAAATGCCTAATTAGGTACCCAGTGGCTAAAACCCATTGGGTCAGGTGGTACCCTGCCTATTTAGGAAACTTCCAACGACCTTATCACTTCTATAGTCACCAAGAGATAAATAAACGCGACATTTAGATTACGTATTATCCAACACTAAATATACAGAGGATTCCTAACCGCTGCTTACTTTTCTGCAACCAAAAATAGGTAAATTCGCTCTGTTGCAAACAGATAAAAATTGCAACTAACTTTTATACCGTCAACTTACAAAAATAAGTAACGAGAATTGTTCGAACGAAAGGACAATCTCTGTGGATACGATACTCTAATTACTAACTTTATTACTTGATGAAAACGACTGGTATACTTGCCATTGCACAACTACACTAATCGAATTAAACACGAAAGTGTGCATCAGATAGCTTGTCTCCACTACTTCAAAAGTTCTGCATGTGTAAGCGGTTCAAACGCCAATTCCATCCTCATGCCATCAAACCCAACGGTGCATGCGTGATGTTGCCAGGTCCATATATTACGAGCCCTCGGTGAGGTGTTCAACTTTAGGCGTATTAAGTATGGTTATCTTAGTCCAACATTAGGCGCATTAGTATGGTAAAATGATTCGGATTTTATAATATGAACAAAATAAAATGGAAAATACGGCGAGCAATGAGAAGCTCTGGGAAAAAAATATTCTCAGGATCTCTTTGGTAAGATAAATAAGTTAGCTATTATCCGATATAAGATCATATGACAAAATGACCTGATTGATAACTATCATTAAACCACGAGTTTATAACTTATATTTCAAACGCCATATTCAAACAGAGTTTGAGTTTATAGCTTATAACATATTGTTTTTATTTCATTTTTACTGTTATTATTTTACCTAAAATCCATTTTCCTTTATTATAATTTGAAGTAGATGAGTAATAATCACTTTAGTCCCTGAACGTGTAACAGGTAGCCACAATAGTACTTCAAAGTATCAAAATCTCATAATAGTGCCCAACTATGTACTTCGTCAGTCAAAATAGTTTCTGACGTTAAAATAGTCCCTAATTGCATAAGAATTGATCTGACCAAAAATAAGTATATTGAATGGGTTAATACGACAATATTAACGACATACTATTTTGACTAGCACATTTACGAATTATTTTAAAATTTCAATACATGTGACTATTGGTTAAGGGCTCGTTTGTTATGAAAAAGTGACCCATCATTTTATAAAAGTGATTTTGACATAAAATAATTTAGAGATTATTTTTTATTTTATGGAAAAATAGAATCTATTTTTCATTTGTTTACCGCAGTAAAAATCACTTTGTTTTTGAAATAATTTAGTTTGTTTGGATACAACTATATAAAATAGATTTTTTTGTTACAAAATTAATTCAATCTTTTAACCCTTATTTTCTCTCTCCTCTTAAAAAAATCTATTTTTTGAGAAAATGCTCTTAACAGCTTTTCATTTGAAATTGTTTTTTGATTTTTTTTAGATTCTGATTTTTTTTGAAAACCGTAACAAATGGATACAATATTCTTAAAAGTAATTATTTTATTAAAAAAAATGATTTTTTTTCTTAAAAAAGCTACAACAAATGCCTCTAAACATCCAGATTTATACCGACTATTACTACCCCTAGATTAGATTTAGTGTTAATTTTATTTTTCCTGAACATATTTTGAATCTCTTCCAAGCTGAAACTGTGAATTAGTCCGAAAATAGAAACACAAGCATTACAGATTATGCTATCCATGGAGAAATCTACGATACGCGAGATAATGATCTGAAGGAGGAGAATCCCCGACCTGTTCATCATCGTATTTCCAATTCCGTTGCTGCATCTTTTGCAGCTGATAAGGTAATAATTCAAAACTCTTCAATAGATGTTAAACTCAATTCAATTTTGTTTCAACAACTTTTAGGGATTCCATGTGTTCAAGGAAATTTAACGATTCAATGACTTCTATATCCTGACACAATACTGACACATGTGATTACATTTAATTTTGTCGTTTTCTGACGTGCGTTCGGTTGTCGTGTCTGTGTCGGTGTTTCATATTTCTAAAGTGAATAAAATTTTGTTTTCAAGAAATTGTTGGTTCCACATTTATAAAATGCTAAATTAGTTTCCCAAATTGAATAACATTAATCAATTCATATTGGTTTACATGCAATTCAGTGTTGTTTCTATTGATTGATGTGGGCGTTGAACTAGGTATCCAGTCGGGGACCAAACCCACCGTTCCTTAGCAGGACCCAATTGAAGTTATAGCAAAGCCATGTATGGACTGACCCGACTTAGGAATTGTTGACATTAGTGATTCGAAACTGAGACCTAGAGAGGAGCAAACTTTAGGTTAACCCCTAGGGGTTTAGAATACCCTTATCTTATGAGCTAGCTTTCCTCGTTCTGTTGATGGCATGGTGTCTTTAATCCTTATGTTTTGAGGACAAGAAAGTCCGTTGTGATATCATGTATCTATTAATGTAATAGATTACTAATGTACTTTTAAAGATATGGATTCTACATAAACTCATAAGTTGACAATTCGATGTGAATTTTTGAGTATTTATCATGTTGGATGTCAAGTTGCATCTGATATTTTGATTATTAGAACGCGTAAATCTTTTGAATTATGACGGTCTTTCACCGAAATCATGCATCCTACTGTCGGAATAAGCTGTCTAGATTTTAAATACGTTTTTGTGGATAGTTTTCTGTTTTACTAATTTTGTTTTCTGTTTTACTAATGTAATAGTTTTCTGTTATCAATTTATATGCAAATGCAGTGTTGTTTCTGTTAATTGATGAGGGTGTAGGATGTGAAATGAGTGTTATTTTTATTGAAGTTGTTATGGATAACCTCACTTTTTTTGAAACTCGGTATCCGATTGGGGACCAATCCCACCGTCCACTAGCAGAGCCCAATCGAAGCCAGAGCAAAGCCCTGTATGGACTGAACCGACACAGGAATTCTTGACACCGGCGATTCGAAATTGAGACTTAGAATACCTTCACCACTAGGCCAACCCCTGGGAGTTTAGAATACCTTCATCTTATGAGCTAGCTTTTGAATGTGAGATTCAAAGTTCATTTAATAATTTGGAATTTGAGTAGAATTATTTGGCTTAGTTTAGTTTTTTTTTTTTTTGCCAATGAGGAGCTAGGTGTGTTTAGTATTGCACTACGTGTAAAGGTTAATCCAGATTCTCTTGAGAAACAAGTCAGATTTCTCACTCTTGTAGGTTACATCCGACCTTAATTTGGATATTTTTTTGTGTGTGGTGTTGAGCAGGAAGGGGGAAGGTTATTCATGAAGTACAAACATATTTGGTGATTGGTGCCTTGATGGTTATATTGCTAGTTTTCACAATTTGATTTGTATTAGAGATCTAAAAAAAAGGTATATAAATGAATTATATATGCTCATAATAAGTGGGAGATTATGCTATACTCAACATTCACATTCAGAGGCCATACACAACTGCACCAATGGCTCAATTTGATGTAAACGGGCCTGGCTTAAACTTCGTGTAAAATTCAGATGTTTACAAGCTGTGAACAAACACTATTACAAGGGTTGTCGAAATCACCACATTATTTTAATTAGAAATTATCAAAATAAAATGAAAAGCTTGCTTGACAAGCAAGTAGTGAAAGTCACACAAAATTAGATACATGAACCTGCGTGAATGAGTGAACAAGTGGGTTGCATGTAAGCTCAGATATATCTTCATTCCTTGATCTGAACTTATATGGTAAACATAAATGATTCCACTTGCACAGCTGCAAGGTTTTAAATTTTAAAGTCTAAGTAAACTTGAGGATAATATGTAGACACAACTGATAATGGAAAGTATTAGCTAAGTTTTTGAGAATCCTCATTCTGTTGGGCATTGTGTCTTTTATTCTTCTGTTTTTAGGACAAGAAAAGTCCTTTGTGATATCATGTTTATGGTAATGTAATAGGTTACTGATGTACTACTAAAGATATGCATTCTACATCAACTCATAAGTTGAATTTGATGTGAATTTTTTAGTCTTCATCATGTTGGATGTCAAGTTAGAACATGCAAGACCTTTAGAATTATGAAGGTATGACTATGATAATTTTTCACTGAAATTATGCATCCTACTGTCGGAATAAGTTTTCTAGATTTTATATAAGTTTTGTGGATAGTTTTCTGTTTTACTAATCTAAGTTCGGTGAAGTTGTACAAAGCACCGACACAAACATAGACATTAGACATGAGACTGACAAGTCAATACTCGTAATAGTTGGAGATAACAAAATAATTGAATGTAATCCCATATGAAATGAGAGTTATAGATTTTATTCAATCTTGGTTCTCTTTTAACTTACTATCAATATGCGCGTACATGGAAAGAAGTTGTCAACTCCTCAACCACGTTTGAGGACAGGTTTTTATCCATGTAATTGAGTCCAATATGTTAACTTTAGGTACCATCAAGGAAGCCTGTACTCATGTTGGTATTGCCAAATATGGATGACCAATTGGATTAGATGAAAAGATGAAGGTAGATCTTATTGTTATTGGATCTGTTGCCATTGACCCGACAACAGGTGCTCAATTGGGAAAGGGAGAGGTACATTTAAATGCCCTTTTACATTTCTTATGTTTATGTTTAATAAATCTCATGTTCATTTCCTATTATCCATCAAAAGGATAGAAATACGAAATTAGATTATATTTCACTGGCAACCTATGTGAATAGTGTTGTTTAGATGTCAAGTTAAATTGCAGTATGGTTTTACGAACTTACAACTACCGGGTGATCTAACTCGGGTGCAAAATCAGATTCTGGTGGGGCCTCACTTAAAGTCCGGCCCAACCTTTTAGACAAGTAAAAGGACTTAAGGCCCACCAATATTTTAGCTTAATATACATGTGTAGTGTTAGGTAGCTTAGGTAAAAAATGGCCTCTAGCCTTATGGTTAAGGTCCCTATATTTAATCTATCATTGTGGATTCGAATCATATATGCTTCTTATGGCCTCACGTTAATGTTTTCTTTGGGCCTACAAGTATGTTGGGCCAGCTCTGCCTCACTTAACCGTCAATCGGCTAGAAATATGAAATTAGATTATAGTTCCTTTGCAATCTGTGTGAACCTGGGTAGAAAAGTTTACTTTTGCATGGTGTTTCACCTGCTTGTTTAAATATTAAATTTTCTAGCCAATTTCTTCATAGCTCAGAAACACGATTAAAATTTTCCAACCAATTAATACATGAGTAATGCTGAATATAGCGGAAAAGCAGATTGCAAGTTTTTCCCGAATGACGGTGGACCATCCACTTGCATTATTTAATTATTAATAATTAAGATTCTCTCTTTTGTACCAAAAAAATGAGCTTCTCTATTTAAATGATGAGTTTCTCTCTCCAAAATAATTTCACGCCTTCTTAAGTCTAGAAGACTATGACCACTTAACCTCACATCACCGGCGACGATTCCATGGTAGCTGCCATCACTTGCAAACTTGACTCACCTCTCGTGTATTTTGAAGTTGCTATCAGTGCTTATGAAAGTACATCTAGTTGGGTTAAACTGATTATATAGCTTCATATGTGTGCAATTAGATCGAGTTAGACAATGGTTTAAAAGGTAAGGTAAACATTACTCTTACTACATATCACAGGATTGTACTTACAAATTTCTTACTTCTCTAACATTATTTACCAATAGTAATTGTAGATAATAGTTGATAGTTGATCTAGCGGATGAATGACATTTTGATTAAGCAATTAGAGTTGTGAGGTGAAATTCTGCTAACTCATAGGTCTAATTTATAGTAACCATAATTAATTTGTCCAATAATTTAGTGCCTTTTTTTTATATGGAAAATGAGACAGATTCAATTAATTTGATATGATTTTAATTAGACAGAGGGTTTAATTACTAACCAATTCATCTTTGATTTTTGTAAGACCAATTTGATATGACCGACATAAATTTTTGATATATAAAAAACAAATTTTATTTTTTAAATTTTACATATATCAAATGATCCTTTTATCGTCATGGCTAATATTCTTTAAATGTTGCATTATGAAAATTAATTTGATCCGATCTCTCTTGACCAATTTTATTTCACAATATTTAAAACATTAAAATATCAATTATGACATTGATTTGTATCCATATTTGTTAAAAAATAATTAATCAAAGTTAGCAAGGATTAATTCAATTTGTTTTTAATAACAAAAAATAAACTAAAATCAGATTAGATGAAAAGTTTTAGAGCGGGAATAAACTAAAATGAACTCTTTCTTTTATAAATTAGCTAGATGAAAAGTTTTAGATTATGAGGAGACAAAATGTTTTGTTGTAAGAAAACTCACGAGAAAAGAAATCAAGTTCTTCTTCTTCTTCCCAAAATCCACTATTTTTTTTCCTAAATTTCTTTTCTTTCTTTAAATGACAAAGAAATCAAGTTCTTCTTCTTCCCAAAATCCAAAACAACCAGATGAGAAACCCTCTTCTTCCACAAACTCGTGTAAGAGTATCTTCACTCTCAATGACGAAATCCTTATTCTCAATGCTTCTTAGATTTCAAATTCTAAATGGCTCAAAATGCAATTACAGATTACACTCTTTTTTATAACTCCTTTAAGGAGTTGCTTAGTGAGAAACCCACACAAAAGCAACTTAGAAAAAGGATCTGGAAGTTAAAACAAAAATATGAGAAGTTGAAGAAAGAGGAAAACCAAAAATTTCCTACTAGATCCTATAATGTTCTTGAGAAGAAAATATTTGAACTTTCTCACATGATTTGGGGACAAGACAATGAAGAAATGAAGGAAAATGATGCTAAGAAGGAGGATCTAGAGTCTGTTGTTGTTGTCGATAAGGAGGAGTCTACAAATACTGATAAAATGAGTCTTTCTTGTTTGAGTGAAATATTACAGGAAGGGATGGAGTTAGTTGGGGAATTGGATCAGGTAGAGATGGATAGAATATGGAAGGAATTGAAAGTTCACGAGATAGAATTGGTTTTGGAGCGTGCTACTCGGCTGACGCCATTTCTAAGGCATTGCAAGGATCGTCTTCGTTTTAGATAGGTAAGAGCATGCAGGATATAACAATTGTTGTTAGTGATGTTTTAATTAGATTATGTTACTAAGCAAAAATGCAATTCATAGATTGTGGATGATGTTTTGATGATGTTGCTTAATCCTTATTTATCGTGTTTCCTTATATTCAAGTAATGTTGGAATTGTTATTTTGTTCAGTAACACAATATCCATAATTTATGCATTGCATTTTGAATTTGTTTAGTAATGTTGGAATCGTACATGCTCTTACATATCTAAACGAAGACGATCCTTGCAATGCCTTATAACTAGTGTCAGCCGGGTCCTTAACTAGCTGAGCACGCTCCAAAGCCAATTCCATCTCCTGAACTTTTCAATTCCTTCCACATTCTATCCAACTCTACCCGATCTGATTCCCCAATCAACCCCATCCCTTTCTGTAATATTTCCCTCAAACTAGAAAAACCCATTTTATCAGCATTTGTAGACTCCTCCTTATTGACAACAACAAAAGACTTTAGCTCCTCCTTCTTAGCATTATTTTCCTTCTTTTATTCGTTGTCTTGTCCCTAAATCATGTGAGAAAGGTCAAATATTTTCTTCTCAAATCCTTCTAGGAGGAAATTTTTGGTTTTCCTCTTTCTTCATCTTCTCATATTTTTGTTTTAACTTCCAAATCCTTTTTCTAAGTTGCTTTTTTGTGGGTTTCACACTAAGCAACTCCTTAAAGGAGTTATAAAAAAGAGTGTAATCTGTCATTGTATTTTGACCCGTTTCGGATTTGTAATCTAAGAAGCGATTGAGAAAAAGGATTTCGTCATCAAGAGTGAAGATACTCTTACGCGTGTTTGAGGAAGAAGAAGGTCTCATGTTGTTTTGGATTTTGGAAAGAAGAAGAAGAACTTGATTCCTTTGCCATTGAAAGAAAGAAAAAAAATTAGGAAAAGAAAGAGTGGATTTTGGGAAGAAGAACTTGATTTCTTTTCTCATGAGTTTTCTTTGAACAAAACATTTCGTCTGCTCATAAGCTAAAACTTTTCATCTTGGCTAATTTATAAAAGAAAGAGTTTATTTTAGTTTATTCCCTCTCTAAAACTTTTCATCTGATCTGATTTTAGTTTATTTTTTGTTTTTCAAATCAAATTGAGGTAATGTTTGCTAACGTTGATTAATTATTTTTTAACAAATATGGATACAAATCATGTCATAATTGATATTTTAATGTTTTAAATATTGTGAAATAAAATTGATCAAGAGAGATTAGATCTAATTAATTTTCATACTGCAACGTTTAAAGAATATTAGTCATGACGATAAAAAGGATCATTTGAAATATGTATAATTTAAAAAATAAAATTTGTTTTCTATATATAAAAAATTTATGTCGGTCATATCAAATTGGTCTTAAAAAAATCAAGGCTTAAATGCATTTTTTATCTTCCTATTTACATATTTTTGAACTTGTAGTCCCCCTATTTCTAAAATCAACTTTTTTGGTCCCCCAACAATTTTAATGATATGGCGCTAATCTGGCATCGGTGATTTGGAAAAAATATTTTCCATGTCATTTTTATTGCAACTAATATTATTTATTTTATTTATAAATTAAAATATAAAAAACAATTAAAAAAAACTTCACTGTTCAACATCATAAACACCATTGCATTGTCATGTTAACAACACCCTTAGAAATAAAACCCCAAATCTCCATGCGACCACTTTCTTCCTCTAAACTCCCAAAGAAAAAAAACTCCAACAACTTATTTTCCATTTCTATTGTCTCCTCTACATCTTTACAGGTTCAAGGACAACAATAACACTGACACCACGTAACATATCTGGGTATTTGAATACAAGCAAACAAATTTAGGTGAACAAAGAAGAGGAAGAGGTGTTGAATCTAGATTCGTCGGAGAAGACAAACTGCCATTTTTTGTCCTCAAGTCGTGTATCCGACACCGACACGACATTTAATTGTCAGTGCCACTGTTATGTGTTCGGTTGCTGTGTCCGTGTTAGTGTCAGTGTTTTATAGTTTTGAAGTGAATAAATTTTGTTTTCAGGAAATTGTTGGTGGAGCAATCTGGTTTGGTTCGACATTTATAAAATGCTAAATTACTTTCCCAAATTGAATGACATTAATCAATTCATATTAATTTATATGCAAATGCAGTGTTATTTCTATTAATTGATGAGGGCGTAGAATGTGAAATGAGAAGTTGTTTGTAGTATGGATACCCTGATTTTTTTTTTTAAACTCGGTATCCAGTCGGGAACCAATCCCACCGTCCACTAGCTCTGCATGGACTGACCCGACACAAGAATTGTTGATTTTGGGGATTCGAAACTAAGACACAGAGAGGAGCAAACTTTTGGTCCCAAACCTTCACCACCAGGCCAAACCCTAGGGGTTTAAAATACCCTCATCTTATTAGCTTGCTTTCCTCATTATGTTGATGGCATGGTGTCTTTAATCCTTATGTTTCGAGGACAAGAAAGTCCTTTGTGATGTCATATTGTCATGTATCAGTTAATGTATAGATTACTAAGTTGACAATTTGATGTGAGCTTTTGAGTCTTTATCACGTTGGATGTCAAGTTGCATCTAATATTTTGATTATTAAAATATGCAAGACCTTTTGAATTATGAAGGTATGTCTATGATGGTTTTTCACTTAAATTATGCATCCTACTGTCGGAATAAGTTGTCCAGATTTTATATAATTTTTTGTGGATAGCTTTCTGTTTTACTGATTTAAGTTTGGGGTAATTCTACAAAGCACTGACACAGACATAAACACTAGACACGACACTGACAAGTTGATATTGGTAATAGCTGGAGATAATGAATTAATTGAATGTAATCACACATGAAATGAGAATTCTAGATTTTATTCAATCTTGGTTTTCTTTTAACTTATTATCAATATCTGCGTAGATGGAAAGTAAGTTGTTAACTCCTCAAGCACGTTTGAGGACAGGTTTTTATCTATGTAATTGAGTCCAATGTGTTAACTTTAGGTACCATCAAGGAAGCCCATACTCATGTTGGTATTGCCAAATATGGACGACCCATTGGATTAGATGAAAATATGAAGGTAGATCTTATTGTTATTGGATCTGTTGCCGTTGACACGACAACAGGTGCTCAATTGGGAAAGGGAGAGGTACATTTAAATGCCATTTTACATTTCTTATGGTTATTAAATTAGATTATATTTCACTGGCAACCTATGTGAATAGTGCTGTTCAGATTATAAATACGATCTTACAACTATTGGGTGATCTAACTCAGGTGTAAAATCAGATTCTGGTGGGATCTCTAAGATCGGTAGGCCTCACTTAAAGTAAAAAATGAGTAGTGTCAGGTAGCTTAGGTAAAAAATGGTCTCTAGCCTTATGGTTAAGGTCCCTATGTTTAATTTAACATTGTGGATTCAAATCATATATGCTTCATATTTTATTTAATGTTTTTCTTCTTATTTTATATTGTAAGGTTAAATTGTGATGAATTATAGTTAAGGCCTCGTACATAGCTCAATTATAATTTTCCAACCAATTAATACATGAGTAATGCTGAATATTGCGAAAAAGCGGAATTCAATTATTAATAACTGAGCTTCTCTCTTTTATACGATTTTTTTTTTTGAGTTTCTCTCTTTAAATGATGAGTTTCTCTCTCCAATATTATTTCACGCCTTCTTAAGTATTAGAAGACCATGTTGACTTAACCTTACTTCACCGGTGACGATTCCATGGTAGCTAGCTGCCATCACCTGCATACTTGAGTCACCTCTCGTGTATTTTGAAGTGTCTATCAGCGCTTATGTTGGGTTAAACTGATTATATAGCTTCATATGCTTGCAATTTGATTGAGTTAGACAACGGTTTAAAAGGTGAACTTGGTGTTACGGTGTGACAGCGGATATTTCTTTCTTGAGGATGTGTCTTTTTATCTTTTTGATAAAACGCATGGTCTGTTTTTAGTTGTAGATATATGAGTGTGTTAGTGGGATAGAAGAAAATAAGGTTATTATGGAGAAGAAAATAAAGAGTAATGGCATAGCTGTCATTTTGCAATCATAAGTTTCTATACTTAAGGCCAAGTCAACAATTATGTGAGAAAACTTCTCATAACCTCTCCACTTTCTCACCTAATTGTTGACTTGGCCTTAAGTATAGAAACTTATGATTGCAAAATGATAGCTATGCTATTACTCTTTATTTTCTTCTCCATAATAACCTTATTTTCTTCTATCCCATTAACACACTCATATTATTATTTTAAATTAAGGTAATGTAGTAAATAGTAACTAATGAGAATATACTATTATTTTTGGGGTGTTACAGTAAGGGTATTCATGTTGTTTGCAAGCGAAGCTCTTCGTGAGATATAGCATCACTCTTAATGCATATCTCAGAAGTGTAATTATAAATTTCTTACTTCTCTAGACATTATTTACCAATATTAATTATAGATAATAGTTGATCTAGCGGATGAATGACATATTTACCTGTTACTGAACTTTGAACTTGAATGTTCCTTCAACTCAGAGAGGACTGAATTGCAGTGATTTGCTCAACTTGAATATCGTATGCTGCGGTATAGAAGAGCTATTCATGATTCAACACTGATTGTTACATCTGGTATTTTTGGTTTCTGCTTTTGTAACTTTTAATTAGCCATTCCTTCAAAGGCTTCTCAAAGATGATTTAATGTACAATCAATATTCATGCTCCTTCCATGCTTCAATCACAGTTCATGAAACCACAATATTTTGTTTTTAAAAAGGAAATCTTTCTCTTCTTTACGAGGATAATTTACCCTAGATATTTTATATTATTTGTGTTTTACATCACATGATATTCTCTAAGATTCTAACCTTTATTATGTAAAAAATGGTTATGCTTTTGCTAAAAAAGAAGTAAAAGATGTTGTATCTACCACAGTCCCATAAGCCTGTTTCTGATCATGTTTTATTTATTAATTTGCTCATCATATATGTGTAAAATTTAAAATAACACAATGAGAACTACCCTTACAGTGCATGAGTGCCAATTGGTGGATGATATTCCAGTTAATCCATGATGTATTAGGGGACATCATTTGGACTCCAACTCACGCCATTTTCACACATACATCCGTTCCAGAGCCTCAAGGTTGGTGAAAAATTTGTTGAAATTCTTTTACTGTTATGTTCTTCTGATGTTTTTTCAATCGGCATATGGACCATAGTAAAGTAACTGTTATGTTGTCCCGTAAGTGTAGCTTAGTTGGTAACTAGTGGCAGCGACATTATTTGCAGGTGCCGGGGTTTGAACCCCTGATTCCCCCACACTTAAAAATATGTGAATCTATCCACTAGGTTACTTGACCAAAAAAAAAAAAGTAACAATTATAGTTAAAAATAATTACTATTTCATTTAGATATAAAAATTTGATTTATTTCTTTTTGTATATAATCTAAACTTGAATAGAATATAAATTATGAAATTAAGTATTCAATGTATTTATTTATTTTTGACAGCGTGATTCAATGTATTAGATAGTCTTTTTTTCTTACGTTTTTATAATAGGTATATGGGTCAGAGTATATTGACTCTTATGGTTGGCTTAAATGCACTTTTGGCCCCCTATGTTTGCCGTCGTAGCGATTTTGGCCCCCTAACAAAAAAAATGCAATTTTGACCCCCTAATTTTCGCAACTATGCTGAGAAGCCGCCACGTGTCCCAAAAAAGGGGCCAAAATCGCAACTTTTT
>Ga0228711_1006218_pt1 | contig 17849 bp, 10 predicted proteins | sample MedpolnodulmetaG_2_FD_177996 | JGI IMG/M metagenome (GOLD analysis project Ga0228711, IMG submission 177996) | Root nodule microbial communities from Medicago polymorpha collected in Santa Monica, California, United States - brown nodules | ecosystem: Host-associated > Plants > Roots > Nodule...
AAATTAAAATAATATATATATATATAAAAAATATTTTTAAAAAAAATTTATATATATATATATATATATATATATATATATATATATATATATATATATATAAAAGGGTTTTGCTAGAAGACACCTTTTATGAAGGTGTCTTTTAATAAGTTATTTTATAAACATTTGTTAAAAGACACCAATTAATATTTCTCAAGGTGTCTTTTAGTAAGTTTATAACTAAAAAGTGGATAATCCCACATTGAGGTGTGGGTTGCTAAAAGACACCTTTATAGATGGCTTCTAGCAAAACCCTATATTTAAATGAACGAAGAGATAGAATGTTATGTGTGAACCTTAAGTGTGACTTAATCGCGAGACTCATTAAAATATAGACAATTATTCTTAAAGTATTCATAGTCAAACTTTAAAATGAATAGGGATAATAATAAAGCACAAAGACCATTATGTATGTATATTGATGATCACTATTATAAAACATAGCATCCATGGATAAAGGAGAGAAAAGCTATGAAACTATTGTATTGATAGTAAAGAATAATATTACAAATGAGTGAATTATCCCACTAATGGGTGGTTACAACTATATATACTATCTACTAAGACTAATATGAAACTAAACTACATCTCCAATAGCCCCCCGCAAGTTGGAAGGTGTTCACAACACTTCCAACTTGGGATGAGAAATACAAAATGTACATCAAACAAAAGAAATTTCAAGAAGAGATGTCGGAAACACACCGGCTGAAAACATAATCATTAAACAAGTGTTTATCCAACAAGAAGCAACCACAACTCAAGGTTGAACCGCTTGAAGGAAAAAAAACATCAAAGCAACGCTTAACCACCATCCGGTAGAAGCAATCATCAACAAAGCCAATTAAGGCACAACGCTTAACCACCAAGCAAACCACTTGGCAGAAGCACAAGAAAGAGAGAGCAAGGAGATCCAAAAAACAACAATGATATCCGAAGGCAACAGAACTGCATATGAAGGGCAGAAATCTACAACAAAATGAGGTCATATGTTGGACAAAATACACATCAAAGGTACCATGAAGCAACAAGACCAAGGTTCCAAGAGATATATAACAAGATGCCCATATATATCGAGCTGAAACTAAACCAAATGCAACCTGTATACTATAGAGCATGTCAACAGTAACAAAAAGCAAGGAGCAAATGGAAATGCATAGCCATGTGATGTGTCTTCAAACCATAGAAAACAAATCAATGTTGATGCGTTCAAACCATAGGCTAAAACCAATGCTTCCAACAATGAAGCATAACAAAAAAATCCAAAGAAAATCCAAACCAAAGGCAGGGTAGACACACCAGAAACAAACTTCATCAACGATCTAGGACTAACAAACATAGGGCAAAGAAACACAAACTGCCAACAACAAGTACCAACAGATGAGTGGCAACAACAATCAAAGGCTTTCAACTAAGAACCCAACTCTGTCTTCACAATAGCCAACTTTAAACATCTCAATTTGTAACAGTACATTGAAAGTAATGGCTTGAATACATCTCCCAAGTAGTAACACCAACAAACCAGTAGGAGAAAGCCTTGTACTTTCCACTTTAAGGAAAACTTATCACAAACTAACCATAAGCATTGCATTGGCATGAGAAACAAACATCAAATTCATATGAGTAGTGATATATGTACAACTCTTTGGTACAACTTCTATGACAACTTTGATTTTCTCTCATTTGATTGGTCAAAAATAATAGAGAGAGAAAAAGGAAGAGAGAATAAGAAGATAATGTGAGTATGAAAATGAAAATTGTCAAAAAGTTGTTAGAAAATGGTTGTATAAATATCATTTCTCAATTCATATTGAGTAAAGTGACACAAGATTGAATAAGGCTTCAAGAACATTACAAACAACTTGTGAGCATCCAATTTAGAAGCAAACATATTCTCCTATAACCAAAGAATAGAGATAGACATAAATGGCCAACTCCTAACATATGAACAAAGCAGCAACATGATAGGTTGTTGATATAAGAGCACCAAACATGAGGCTTCAAATTGATGAGCAACTATACTTCAAAGAAACATGTGGCAATAAGAGGCATGAAGAGAGAATACCGAACAATTTCAGCCAATAGCAGATATCAACAAATATAGAAACTGTAGCAGCAATCATCAAGCATCAATAACCAGGAATAAAGTCGAGAGTAATACCAAAACAAACACCAATAACCAGTAACCATTGCACCACAACTACAATTGCACCAATAACCATTGCTGGAAAACTGAATGCAGCACCAATATATTTTCAGTGAGGACTTTCCACAAACACCTGGTGAGCACAATAGTCACATACTACAATATCAACACAATTCGTTTCTGAAATCTGAATAGTCAATACGACACAACAGTAAAATTAGGAAGAAGATGGAATATCAACAATGCAGCGAATCAATGCGAAAACGACGACTCTGAGCCGAATCGAAGATTTAAAATCAAAATCACTAGAGTTTGGAACAAACAATGAGTTCTGAACTAACTTAAGAAATTGAAGCTATCAAATCGAATCGAGAAAGGAATCACAAAATAAACTGCGAAATCGAAACAAATCGCGAAACTCTAATAATTGGGGAAAAGACATAAACGAAAATTGTGATAATGCGGAATCGCAAAACGGATTCGAATCGAACATGAATTGCAGGAATCGTATCCAAAAACAAGCATATTCATATTGAAAGCAAAAACAAAGGCGATGAGATCGAAAATCAATACCAAAAAATTAGAACAAAGTGGAAACGAAATTCAGCGAAGAGATGAGAAATGGAATCAATAGAAGAAACATCATTAACAATTTCACTAACAAAATTGTAATTAGGTTTCTCGAGAAAGTGAAGATGAATATTGAAAAACAAGAAATTGATCAAGAAAACAAACTGGGGGAAAAAAACCGGAAGTAGAGAGAAAACGAAGGAAAAAGGAACGACGAAGAAAGGAATAGTGAGAAAATTTAATTTTCTGGAGAAAATGCAGGGGAAAATATCATTCAAGTTGGATACCAGATTTACTCTATACCATGTTATGAAATATGGCATCCATGGATGAAGGAGAGAAAAGCTATGAAACTATTGTATTGATAATAAAGAATGATATTACAAATGAGTGAATTATCCCACTAATGGATGGTTACAACTATATATACTATCTACTAAGACTAATATGAAACTAAACTATAACTCCAATAATCATGTCTCACAGATCTTACACTTTAAAGGTGAAAATTCAATTGCTAATTCATGACCATTTGTATTGATCTAAGGATGGAAAATAAAATTTTTAAATTTCCCTACATTTATCTATGATATGATTCACGATTTCCTTTCAAATACCACACCCTAAAAGCAACCGCACATAAGTTAAATATGTGATAACCTTATTTTTAAATAGATTATGTCTCATAGACACCCGATGGAGAAGAAGTAGCCAAGTCAAACCTAGACCTTGGAAGGCTCCCAACTCTTACGATACATAGTGGAACTCTTGTTAACAACAGTTACATCAATAGCTCTTCTAACTGCACCAATAACTCTTATTACCTCACAAAGAGACGTCTCATCCGAGGCAAATCCCACTCACATCTACTGTCCCTTGAAGAACCCATGGATCCAAGTCCAACCATGACAAACTTATGATTCGAAACTTGATAAAGTCAAGGAAACTGCATTCAAAGAGATACTTAGCCAACCCAAATTTCCTCCCAGAAAGAAGTATTATACCCATTCCTAATAATTTTGTCACTCCTTCCAAGAACTAGTTGGGTGGAGAGTGCAGATTGGTATCAAGTAAGGAGACTCCTTTCCATCAGGATGAAACTAACCTCAATGAACCCCCCACCACACACACTAATCAGGAAAGAGGTATGGGACAAGCCATACCTAGATAGCACCTAAGATGCTCTTCCAAATGATATTCCCCTTAGATATAATCCTCCTCCACTTTCCAAGGAGGGTTAGATTTACTCAATGGAAATCCCTGACCCCAAGATCACCTTTGTTCCTAGATTTACAAACCTCCGACCACCATACCCTAAAGATTTTTCTAGAAGGGGGCTGCTAAATAATATAGAACGGTTATAGGAAGATTTATTTGTGGCTTAATTGAACAACAAGTCCTTTAATTTAATTCTTTTTTTCAAATTGATCCTATAACTATTAAAATTATCAATTTGGTCCACGAGTAGGTTCTATATATTAATAAGATGGATAACATGATAGATGGAAAAGTGTCAAGATCAATTGGAAGGTAAATTAACTTGAAAAGAAAGGGATCTAGCAATATTAAGGATGTATTGATGGTTTCACTCAACAATACCATTTTGTTGAGTGGATAGAACGCATGATCGTTGCTGAGAAAAATAATCACATAAGAAATGAAATTACTAAAACGTTGTACAATATTTTAGGTGGAGTAATACTAATGGAATATGAAGAGTTTTTTTTGGCTTAGCGAAATTACAAGGAAATATCTGTGTGTAGATTCAAAAATATGACCTAATCTATAATGCCTTAACGAAGAAGAATCACAAAGTTAAAATTACGAGAAAACATATAGGGTAGAAAATCCAGGGCATGGGCTTGTAACAATCATTTTCTAGTTAAAATTCTCCAAAGTTGAACACTTTTTAGTTTGGAAAGCAATATGACAGTTTAGAATGAATCAAATTGGAAAGTAACATTCTTTAGATTGGCTACGATTATTCGATTTAAAACTTTTACAAACCGACTTATAAGACAACTATTGTGCCTCAATTAAACTCTTTAAATGTAAATGGCAGATGAATTGGACGATAGCATTGAGCAGCAGCATAAAAAAATGTTCAAAAAGGTTGAGAGAGGTGAACATATTGAAAACATCAATAACTATTCAGAAATATACATGACATCGACTTCAGGTAGAACGCTTCTTCACGTTGCAGTAATAGCTGGAAATTTGGAAAATGTGGAAAAGTTGGTGAAAACAGGGAAAGACAAGTTGGTAAATATGCAAGACAAACAAGGTGACACAGCTCTTGCTCTTGTTGCGCGTTATACCGGAAACACTGACATAGCAAAGTGCATAATAGAGAAAAAAAAAGGGTTTCGTGAAAATCAGCTTGAAACCAAGAATAAGGAAAATGTAATCCCAATTCTTATAGCTGCTGCTAATGGACACAAAGAATTGACTACCTATCTTTACTCCAAAACCCCCTCCAAAGTGTTTGATGGAGACGATTCACAAAATCGAATATTGCTTCTTTCACTATGTATCACTGCTGAAATATTTGGTAAGCAAAGTTTCATATGTTAATTAGTAGTACCATATTTCCTCCGTTTTTTATTTTTTGATATTTATATTTTCAAATAGTTTATTTTGTGATCCAGCATTTTTAAAACCGATTTTTTGGTCCTCCAATTTTATTTTTCTGAATTTTTGCTCCTCATTTTATTTTTGGGTCATTTTTTAAGATTTTGCATATTCATTTATTGAGGTGACATCACTTACCAAACAATTTTTTGTTGACATTGATATTCAATGAAATCTAATTAGCGATGTCATGCATAAATGAATTGACAAAATCATAATTAAAAAATGATCTAAAAATAAAATGAATGATCAAAATTCAAAAAATGTTAAATTAGGGGGACCGAAAACTGGTTCTTCGTATTGAGGGACTAACACTTCATTATTTATTTTAAAAATAGGGAAATCAAGAGTTCATTTAAAGCGTTAAATTATTACTTCCAAACAAGTACTAAAAGTGCATTGATATTACCCTAAAACAAGTATTAAAAATGTTAGAAGGACGAGTTTAATATGGATCTCTAAAAGTAACCAAAAAAAAATATGGACCTCTGAATTATGATCGAATGATTGACTTCTATATTCTTTAGTAAAAAAATTTTATAAGCATAAAAAATTGAGAATTTATTAAAATTTACTAAAATAGTAGTTTCCCCTTTAAAACGGATTCATATTAGATAATTCCGTGTTTAAATTTTCATCTCATATTTCATAAGCTGTTTTTTTTTTCTTTTTTTTCAAAAAAATAAAATTTTAAAACTCCAAGTCAAACACATGTAAAATAATAAATTCCAACTGTCATAGTTCATACGCTGTTTTTTTATTATTTTTTCAAAAAATAAAATCTTAAAACTACAAATCAAACACATGTTAAATTATAAATTTCAACTGTTTATGCAAACGTCAATCTCTTATTATTTAAATAATTTCATAAATGTATTTGTTAGCATTTTCTTTTACTAATATTTGTGAATTGATTTGACCTATGGTCAGATGTGGCTTTGAGATTGCTTAAGCGTTACAAAGATCTCGCCAAGGAATCATTATCAATATATGAATTCTCCGTTCCAAAGTTGCTAAGGGAATCATTATCATTACCTAAAGAAATCTCAGAACCTGCAGATCCTCTCCATCATTCCTTACGTGATAAGTTCTCAAGCTTAACTGCATTGGCTAAAATGCCTACAGCTTTTCCAAGTGGTACTCGATTCGGGCTTAGAGAACGAATCATTTACGACAGTAAGTTCTCACACTTTTCTTTCGTAATATAATATCAAGAATGTTTTATAAATATTCAATTTTCTCTTCCCCTCCAACAATAATGTGATGAAAAGAACAAGTTTCTTTTACAAAATATGGATCAATGTTCGTACCAGAAAAAAAATGAAATCTTTATTGAGATGAAACTGAAGTTCTACAAGTGCAAATGATTGAAAGGAAAGTTTTATCCAATGTGATGCTAACTATTGTCCTTAGAGTACTATATAAGGAAACTAAAAATAGTAAGTTTGTATTGAATTCAACAATTTTTTAACTTTTAAAAAGTCAAATCTACCCCCTCCGTTTTAAAATGAGTGTCGTTTTAGCCAAAAAAAATTGTTTCAAAATGACTGTCACTTTCAGTTTTCAATGCAATAATAACTTTTTCTTTTCAATTAATACTTTATACACTACTTTCAAAGTATTATTTTTTCTTTAATGAAAAACAAACCAATAGTTGATTATGATAATTTGGTTAAATAACATATCTCTTTCTTTTAATTAATGCATTTCTTAATTTGTGTGCAATTGGCTAAAACGACACTCATTTTGAAACGGATGGAGTATCATTTTTCATCATTTCCCAATACAAAATTTTTAAGTTTGTCCTCTTAACCAATACCCTAAAGGCACTCTTTACCATTTCCTATTTTCAATTAGTCCAACGGAAAGGGAACTTCTAGGGTACACCCACAAATTAAGGTGTACTGGTACTCTTACTTAAAAAATCTATAAAATTACTATAATTTTTATGAAATAAAGAGCTATTTGTTGATATTTATATTTTAGAAAATATCATTTCATAAGAAAAAACATCATTTCATTGTTTATAAAAATCATACTAATTTTTTTTATATTTTATTGTAAAAAATAATCAAAATAATCTATCATGAATACTAAAAACTCAGAAAAATTAAATTTTATTTCGGTGACGTTTTTGGTAAATAAGATTTAATTATTATAATTATAGGTGATAGAAAACAATTTTTCTTTCAAAAAATAACACATTTAACTATTAATTTTATGATTTGGTGTACCAATACACTCAAATTTATGGATGTACCATAGAATTTGCCGAAAAGAAATCTTTATTAAGATCAAGCTGAAGTTCTCCAATTACTAATTCAATACTTGAACACATGTAGAAATAGTTATCTCATTAATAACTTAAAAAAAAAATTGCAAAAAATATCATAATACAAAGTTTGTAACAAAATATATACATCAATAGAAGAAAATTAATGAAACACTACCACTAATCTAAGGAAATATCAAAATCCACACCCATGTGAGCAACATGCTTATAAAAGGCTTTAGGTGTCAAAGCATGACACAAACTCTACTATCATGGAGTGGAAAGAGCCATCAAAGTATATTTCACTATTTTCCCGGAGGCGACTCCTCCAGCCTAGAGAAGATGTAACTAGATATGGAACTACTATTCGTACATCCAACAAAATTAGAGTCGGCATATCCGATGATGTTTAAGTTGTTGTCTCTGATAAGTGAGAACAAAGTCTCTAAATCTCTTAAAGTAGCAAATTATTTAATGTCGTCTAGTTCAGCATATAAAGTTTGCTTTGATACCATTTGTTATAATTAATTTAAAATTACATACACAAGGCATGCTTTCTCATATATTATATTGCGGAAACATAATATAAAAGTTAACAGGGTATAAACATAAGAAAGCAAATTAACATAAAATCTTGATAGCCTTAGGATCTATCACGTGTTTAAAAAATATTAAGGGTTATAAATGAATACATTATTAGTAATCTCTGATAGCAGGAATCCTAAAATACACACATAGAGGAGGGAGAGAAAGAGATATTAAACACTCATTGTCTTTTGGTTCTTTTTCAACTGAGATTCTTTGTGTCATATATTCTTCAAATGGGGAAGAATAAGTAATATGTGTTATGTCCGGTGTATTGAAGGTCATAGTTTATAGATGAGTGTTATGGACACCGTCTCAAATACATACTTTTTTATTGGAAGAAAGTTACGTGTGGGTACCGTATTTTGGAAATGAATCTCATATAAAGTGGTGAGAATCACATGAGTTCAACCTAATATGAGAATGAGTGTTAGAGGCCATTATAAAGAGAGCATTTCTAACATTTCTCTAGTTTATATATAGTAGTGAACAAATATGATCCGGTTGGACATGAGGAGATGACTTATTGGGTTGAGATCCGTTGTATAGAGGGATTGAGTCTTCATCGTTCGACGCACGCGGGACGCCTTGAGTCCTTCTCCACCGGAAATGGGTGGTGTACCTGCACGCGCTCTAACGCTCAAGTCAGTAAGGGATTCAAAAGATAGAGTGCGGTTTAAAATAGGGTAAGAATGATGTTGATACTTGATCCAATGCTAAGCATGAGTGTATATAGTAGATAAGTAGGGTTCTGGCTGTCAAGCCTTCACCTGGACAGCTATCCCTAAGGGACTGGTATGACCATATATGTGGTCCTTTTGAATTGAATTCGGACTGGACAATCATAATATGTTGATCCGGACCATTACCCGGTGGAATTTAAGACGTATCCATCGTATGGTGTCGTTTGCTCTTGGATCCTAGATCAGACCTGAGTCCAAATTGAATGGACCTTGGTCTAGACCGAAACAAGATCATAAGTGACATTCACTCATATTTGATTCTTTATCAATTAAATAGTCGTGTAATTAAATTGAATGGACCTTTGTCCAGACCGAAACAAGATCATAAGTGACATTCACTCATATTTGATTCTTTATCAATTAATTAGTCATGTAATCAATGGATTATCTACATAAAAATCTAAGGCTTAAATGCAATTTTAATCCCCCTATTTTTAAAATAGTTAACTTTTGATACCCCTATTTTCAAAACTAACTTTCTCATCCCTCTAGTTAGAAAGTCAACAAAAATTTTTGGTCTCCCTCCTTTTTGGATGATGTCGCAAGCTCATTAATGACGTGGATCTTATGTGACATTGTCTACGTACCACATTTTTTGACACATCACTTTCACGTCATTAAAATTTAAGTTAAATAACAAATTAATATTAAAATTAAAAAAAAAGAATTGGAGAATAAAATTTGAAACCCTAAACTTTTCTTTTATTTCAAAATTAAGAGAGAAAAATTCCAACTTGAATAGCTTCCATAGAAGAACACTTCTTCTTCAACAAATGCTTCAACTTTCAATTTTTAGACAATATAACTTTCTGAAGCTCTGCTAACATGCGCTGTAGAAACACAACCGTTTGATCTTTGTCGGTTTATTTGTTCCGACAACGTTGTCGTCCTGGGTTTGTGGGATATAGTTGTTTGATCAACTTGGAAAATCATGGGTTTTCAATTTTATGGCTTAAATCAATGGTTTTCCAAAGTGGGGTTGTGAAAAAAAAATGATTTTATGATTATGGATGATGAATGTGTTCTTTGAAAGCTATTTAATTTGAGATTTTATTCTCTTCGATTTGGGAATAAAAGAATAATTTAGGGTTTCTAATTTTATTCCAATTTTTTTAATATTAATTTATTATTTAATTTTATGATTATATTTAAATTTTAATGAAGTGAAAATGATGTGTCAAAAGATGTGCCACATAGACATCGTCACATAGTATCCACGTCATTAGTAAACTTGTCACATCATCTAAAGAGGAGGGGGGGCATTTTTTGTTGACTTTCTAACTAGGGGATGAGAAAGTTGGTTTTGAAAATAGGGGTGTTAAAAATTAATAATTTTAAAAATAGGAGGATTAAAATTGTATTTAAGTCAAAATATAATTAGTCATATTCTTTAATTAACTGGTTAGTATTCTCTTACGACTATTAATTGATAAATATAAATAAGGGTTAAATAAGTTTTTCGTCCCTATAATAAATATATCAAATTTTGATTCTAGTCCCTAAAAAATTTAACTGAATGTTTTTATCCTCACAAAAATTTTGTTTTATTTTCGGTTCTTAATATATATAATTTTGACATATTTTTGACATTTTTCAAACAAAATATAAATATATAAGGGTTTAACATAATAAACGAACATAATATGGATACAATTAAATATATAAGAGTTATAATCTTGACATTCACATGAATATAAAATGGCCATTAAGGACCAAAAATAAATAACTTATTTTTTAGGATGAAAACATTCAGTTTAATATTTTAGGGCTAAATCAAAATTCGTTATATTTATAGGGACAAAAAACTTAATTATTTAACCCTATAAATAATGTATATGGTCTTTGGCCCTCTTTGTAACCAAAAAATATATAAATAACGTAGATTAACACGCTTAAAGATATTAAAATATAATTAAATAATAAAATAGATTAGCATTTATATATTAACGGAGCAAAATTGTTTTACACATGAATCCAATCGTATCAGATATAAATGTAATCGTGTTATTGTCTTGTGTTAGTCCTTAAAATATCTACATGATGATTTGATTAATTGCATATGTAATAAAACTTTACACTATCGTTGTAAACAAATTAAATTTGTAATAAATATATATTTGACATGTTGCATGCAGATTTGAGCGTGGAAAGAAAATTTAGAGACAACTATGATATTCCCAAAATTTCGAACTTCGTTCGAAGTATAACACATTTTGCAGATAAAGGATCACCTTTCGAAAGTTGGTCTGCCTTTGGCAGAAAGGTTTGGCATTTTCGTAGATTAGTATTTCCAGGTACGTTATGTTCTTCCTTTTAGACAATTTCGCTCTTCGATCTACCATGAATCACATATTAATAATATATAATTTTTGACAAAAACAACATGATATTAATTCATTCAAATTGATAAATTACATGATTTAACAATGGTAAAACACATAAAGAATGAATCAGCGAATAAACTCACAACGTTCATGTCAACAGTATACAACAACAAAATATCTGCAAAGAATATTATAAATTAAAGTGATTGGAATACATATGTCGCTGAACGAGGGTATTTATGGTAAAAAAAACCCAAAACCATCCCCTTGAACGAGAAAAATGAAAGAGAGAAATTAAATAAAAAAAATTAGGGTCGACTTGTTAGAGATATTAATAATAAATTGGTTTACTTTGTTTGTTCATATCACAAAGACAAGATTTATTTTTTATTACCTACATGAATGTACATAGATATAAGTGTTTGTCTACGGTAGTTATCATGAAATAATATCAATTTCACAAACAATAAATAAAAAATCATAAAATTTCAAAATGTTAATAAAAAGTATTTATACAATTTTTTGTTGTGTTACTCTTACGATTACGAGGAGTGCTAGCAACACTCTCTTTTTAATATTCTCTCTAACATTCACTTTCTCTTTGAATGAAATCAATGTGGATCCCACACTTTAGAAATGGATCTCACATTAAGTGGTGGAGTCCACATTATTTTCATTCAATAATATAGTGAGTATTAAAGAGTGTGTAAAAAATAGAGTTTCTACTCTTGTTCATATTATTGTTAGAAAATCCGAAGTAGGTTGGTATTCACCCCAAAAATAATTTAGTTTTCTTATGTTGGCCGGTGAGAACAATGCGGGAATCTATATATGTAGATGAAGACTAGGAAGAAAATACCTTCTTGTGGGAAAAAAGGGGGGATCATTTTTTTTTTTTGAGGGAAAAAAAAGGGGAGGGGGGGATCACTGTCCACCTCGCCCAACCCCTTTAACATCTCTAAAACTATATCTTTTTTCATACTTGAATAAAATCAATCTCACAAATAATTTAACAATAAAGAAATGGCATAAAGAAAGTTGTTAGAATAATATTTACTCGTTCATTTAAATTTGAACTTAGGACTTTCAACTACTTTAACTCTTAGCTCAAGACACTGATGGATTCAGAAATTTTGAATAGTGGAGCACCATCTATATAAATTAATTGGCGTGTGTACTCTATGTTTTGTAGTCTTTTTTTTTGAAGGGATATGTTTTGTAGTCTGTTTACATCTGTTTTTTTATTAAAAATTGAACGAATAGACCATCGATTTTGTTCATAAACTATCATTTTATTTTCAATTTAGTCCGTAGGAATGTAAATATGATAACTAGTCCTAAAATTATATGAAATCCGTCAATTTAGTCACGAAAGTATATGAAAATTCATCAATTTAGTCTCTAACATCTTAATAGCAGGGAGTAAATTGACGAATATTGTATAATTTAGAGAAAACTTATTATATAGTTTCCCTAAAAAAAAAAACCTTATTATATAGTTATCTAGTGTATGGACTAAGAACCCGTTTGTTATAGCTTTTTTAAGAAAAAAATCACTTTTTTTTAAAAAAAAATAATCAGTTTTAAGAGTTTTGCATCCGTTTGTTACAGTTTTTAAAAAAAATCTAAAAACAGCTTCAAATGTGAAGCTGTTAAGAGCAACTTCTCAAAAAATATATTTTTTTAGAGGAGAGAGAAAATATGATTTAAGATATTGAACTAATTTTGTAACAAAAGGTCCCTTTTATATAGTTGTATCCAAACAAACTAGATTATTTGTTTAAAAAAGTGATTTTTATTAAGATAAACAAACACAAAAATAAATTCTGATATTTCATAAAATCTTCAAAATATAATCTCTAAATTATTTTATGTCAAAATTACTTTTATTTTCATCCGTAATAAACGGACCCTAAATTGGAAAAATAGTAATAATTTAGAGACTAAATTAATGATTTATTTTTATTGAATATGCTCTTTTTATCACTGCTAGAAAAAGAAAAATTTGAGAGGGAAATTAGTGACGGAAAAATTGAAATTTCTCACAAATTTCTTGGTCGCAAAATTTAGTGACGGAATTTGAGAGAGATTTCACGTTTTCCCTCACTAATTTTTGTTTTTTTAGTAGTGTATATTGGAAAGTAGCTTCTACAACTTTATTTGAGATTGGTTGAGTCAAGAAAGAAAGGTTGTGTGAAGGCTGTGAAGGCAAGTCCTTCTTCATAGTATAAAAATATATATTATATATTATACTACTAAAAAGAATTTGCGAAAATTTTATGCAGGCACATGTCTTCAAGACACTATGCATGAATCCGTACGTGGCTTAAGACAGTTGAGCTATCCAACTTCCTTATGTACGTTATGTTTTTCCTCTTTAACAATCTCAGTCTTCTACCATCACGTATATATGATTAAATGGTTCCAAGCATTTCTGTAGGTGTCCGTCGAAAGAAAAGTTTTTCTTTTGGTTGGTTCTTCTGGAAACTGCCGGTTTCGATATTCTTCATTTGGCCCAGAAAGCTTTTAGGTATGTCGTGTTGTCTCATTTTAAATATATTCTTAATTCTTTTATTTATTTCTACACTGATTTGTTGATTTGTTCAGGTGTACCACTTGGTGGGATATTCCGTGGAATTGCATACTTCTTGGTCCAAATTTTCAATTACCTAAATATCTTTGGTACGTAAATTCACATGCAAAAGTTTGATTCATCTCAATAATTATTCCTTCACATTTCAAATATGATGAAGGTCCCTTAAGAAAATATGATGAAGCTTGTTAGGGACTTGAGTCCAACTAACCGTATAATATATGTGCGATTTAAGTAGTTATGATTTAAGTACGTCTGATTGGTTGAGTAAACAAGTTTTGAACATTCATTGCATGTAATTATATTTTACTATAGGCTTAATTCGAATTGATTTTATGTTATAACTCCAAGACTAATTAAGTCCCTTTCAATTGTTTTAGGAGTCAGAGAAATATATAAACAGAAATATACTCATTATGAAGTTATGGGAATATTGAGTCACTTCTGTCGAAGTATTGAAGAATTTGATGATTTAAAGCTCAGAGAGGCCTCAGCATATGATGCCATGTTGTATGGAGCTCAGCACGGAATAGTCGAGTTCATAAATGCAATGAGGGGGGCTAATCCTGACTTGCTTGCCGCTGTTGATAGCTGCGATAGAGGCATTTTTTCGTATGCAATTCTGTATCGTAAACAAAATGTGTTTCAACTCATACACTGTCTCCATGGACAGAGAGATATTCCGTTCTCGTAAAGACACATTTGGCAATAACCTGTTGCACCTGGCAGCACATTTAGGTCCTTCATCTGATCGTGATGGCAAATCTGGTGCTGCTCTGCAAATGCAAAGAGAAATTCAATGGTTTAAGGTCAATCATCTTAATCATCTCACTATAGATAATTGAAGATATATATATATATATCACATATAGAAGAGTGCAGCAACGCATACTTTTCAATTTTACAACACTCACTTTTATTAGTATGGATCCCATATTAATTTGGTGCAACCCATATATATTTTAATAAATAAAAGAAAGTATGTTGAAAAGAGAATGTTAAAAGAGTGTCTTGTTAGCATTAATCCTACCATATATATTCAATATTGAAGTGCAAAAGAATTAACATATACCAGCTTTGTTAGTCATTTTACAAAATATGATGATTTAGGCAAACCCTTTTAGGTTTTACAGTTTATGAAATAATAATATCTAAGTATTCTTAACAACGTTTTCGTGTTACCACATATATTTGGTACTCCAAGAATTACACTCCAAATGTACTAGGCAGGAAATAGGAAACATTAAATTTATGAGAAAATCTCGTTGTTTTGTCAAAATCACAGTGAGACACTTTGATCATGCCTTTGCAAACATGCACTATTTTACAATACATATATGTTGTCTCTTGTTTCTTTAAAAGCTGCATATAAAATCATTGTAGGCTGTGGAGAAAGTTGTACATCCCAAGTTTAAGGAAGCTAAAAATAGTGACGGTAAGAAGCCTTCCGAGATATTCACTGTAAACCACGAGGAGCTAGTGAAAATTGGAGAGAAATGGGCAAAGGAGACAGCAACATCTTATACAATTGTTGGTACTCTCATCACTACCATCATGTTTGCTGCAGCCTTTACGGTCCCAGGTGGAAACGACGGCAAAACTGGTTTACCCATCTTCTTACATGACAACATATTCACTATATTTCTTATAGCAGATGCATTTTCTCTCTTCACTTCTGCCACTTCTGTTTTGATTTTCATTGGGATTCTCACATCGCGTTATGCTGAGAAAGACTTTCTCAGGAGCTTGCCTTGGAAGTTACTGTTCGGTCTTTTGTTTCTTTTTGCCTCCGTTTGTTCCATGATAGTTGCATTTTGCGCTTCCGTTGATATGATCTTAAAAGGATATCGAAGCTACAAGTGGTTCATTGTAGCACCTACCATGTCACTTGGGAGTATTCCGATTGTAGTTCTTGTAGTATCGCAGCTGCGCCTCATGTATGAAATCCTATACTCTACATGGAAAAATCCCATCAGTACTATAAAAAAATGACAGTAATGTGTACTATGCTTCAAAAGTTTCATGCTTGCTTCAACAGAAGTTTACTAATCATGAGAACCATAGAGATTCTATCAATTACAGAAATTTTAGACTCTTTCCTTCTATTTTTTCATGAATCTGTAATTTTTCATTTACACAAAGAATAATCAAGTATTGTATATGAGCATGTTTGGTTTCACATTAAATGAGTTAAACGTCCATTTCCACCTGCAAACATGTTTGACTTTATGTTTGATAGATTTATTTACAAAATTAAGTTTAGAGTGAATTTTTTTTTTCACATGGAAGCAGGGATACTCTTGCTTTTAGTTCTCATTGTCAATGCCCTTGCTGTTTTTTTAAGTAAAAAATAAAATATTAGATACTATGTTGATTTGAAATTTGGTCATTCGACCAGGGCCACATGGCCAAAGCAAGGGTTTTAAGCCACAAAATTTTAAGTTGGAAGAAAGCCTCAAAATATTTTAATTTACTTATATAAATACATAATATGAAAACTTATGAAGTCAAGTTTGTAAAAGGAAATGCCTCATACCCTTTTTGTTCAATTTTCAACTCTTGGCTCCAACAAATCTGATTTTTTTTTATTTTCATAAAACTTATGTAATTTTTATTTATTTATTGTAAAAAGCCTCACAATAAACATTGCATTGTTATATGCAGAGGTTGAAGTTCAAACTCTAACATCCCACTTAATCGCTTTAAAAAGTGAATTTTATCCACTAACTACTTGACAAAAAAAAAAAGTCACTTCAAATAAGAGTCACAAATTGAACTGTAACATCCCTTTTTGGATAGAAGCTTCCTCACATTTTAGGGACCTCACATTTTAGGGACTATTAAAACAAGAGTGCGGCACCTATTTAAGCAAGTAATAAGAAAAGTCACTTTGGACAAGAGTCCTTTCCTCACATTTTATTTTACAACTTAAAATAGTAGTCATCCTCAACCACATTGTACCAAGTCTAGTGATTTGAGATTTTGTTTTAGAGAAATGATATTTGAACAACCATTTTTTTACAACTTTTGTAACAACTTTCTCTCTCATACTCACATTGTCATTCTACTTTTTCTCTCTATTGCTTTGATTTTTGTGCCACTACCTAAATTTCTTGGCTAAAATGCACTTTTGGCCCCCTATGTTTGGCTTTGTAGCAATTTTAGTCCCCTATTAAAAAAAATCACTTTTCAGCCCCCTAACTTCACCCCCTTATGCAACTCATAGGCCCCCCTCTAATTTTGACCCGGTCAAAGGCCACTTGTAATTTAAAATAAAAAAAAACAAAAAAAGAAATTAGAAATAATTAATAACCTTATGATTAAAAATTAGTGGTCAAGATTAAAAGTATTCACATGCTCCCTCTCTTAACTAATTTTCCCTCCTCCATTCATTTTCTCTTACGTTCTCCAGAAGAACAACACCAGCAACTCTCTCACACCCTCCTTCATTATTTGTTTCATGAGACCACAGCAAGTAGAAGGAGTTGGATATTCAGAGGCAACAACAATAAGATTAAGAGATTTTTAGCTATCAATCAAGCTTACAGTTTTTACAGTTAATCCAACCAAAACCTGCAATGCCTCAGGAATCCTCTTCTTGAAACAAAGACCATCAATCACACAATTGCATATCACAACATCAGGTTTACAACTATCATCTTTCCACATTCCATTGAACAACTTCAAAGCAGTTCCCAATTTCCCTTTCTTAGTCATCACCTTAATAAAAGTTGCATATGTAAAAATATCAGGCTTATATTTATACGCTATTATATCTTTCCATAACCTCTTCGCTTCATGTGTATTCCCTAAAACACATCTACCATTAAGAATCACGTTCCACGTCTTTATATCACGACAAAACCCAAACTTATTCATTCCTATGAAACAAAGTTTCAGCTTCTTCAATATGCTTGTACCTACACATCCACATCAAAAGAGTCTGTAA
>Ga0228711_1006220_pt1 | contig 17846 bp, 12 predicted proteins | sample MedpolnodulmetaG_2_FD_177996 | JGI IMG/M metagenome (GOLD analysis project Ga0228711, IMG submission 177996) | Root nodule microbial communities from Medicago polymorpha collected in Santa Monica, California, United States - brown nodules | ecosystem: Host-associated > Plants > Roots > Nodule...
GCAGTGATGTCTTTGGTCGCATAGGGTTTATCTCCTTTGTTAAGAACCAGTCGACCACGAAGATTTATTTTGCAGAAGTCTAACCCTCGAGAATAAGTAGTATTGGAAATTCTAATTGACAGTGTTTCGCCACGAATAGCAGGCACATGAAGAGGTTCAGATGGTACCTGTGTACCATGAAGAGTCTGTGCAAATGAGGGTTTTGGGAGTGCAGCCTGCGCAGGTGTAGAGTGCGGAGCAGAAAGAGTAGTCTGTGTCATAGCTGGGACAATCGCAACAGCAGGATGGTGACCTGATGTCGTGATCACTGCTGGAGTGGCAAGGGATTGGAGCTCCGCCTACCAGTTAAAAAAGAAAGCAAGCGTATATAATTTATTATAATTTAATTTTTTTTCAAGTTTTAATTTTTTTTTTGAATTATTAATAAAATTAAATAATTGTTCACTTTTTTACGGTTTATAATGAAATTAATTCAATATTTAAAAGTTATATAATTATGAATGAATAGATAAATTATTGTTAAAATGAATGATATATAGTTATTACTGGGACCTATTTAATAATTCATTTCGGGTGCTGGATTGAAGAGATTAGGTGCTTATTATATATTAATTATGAAATGAGTGGCGTGTACAGTCGGGACCTGTTTAAGCACCCAAACGAAGTGCTGCATTGTAGATGGTCTAAAATATTATAAACAGTTTATCAAAGTTCATACAAAAACACACACTTTAGGGGTTATAATTTGACTTAGGTAATGTAGGGACATTTTTGGGTAAGTATGATAAATTTGAGATAGATATCTACTACTTTCTCCTTGTTTAAGAAACCAACAATTACCAAGAAATCATGCCAAACTAGTACTTATAGAACTATTTACTTTTTTTTCACTTTATTTTTTAAGAAATCATAACTTATTGATTGAGATTAATGGCTCTTTATTTTCATTTTTTGAAGTAACTTAACTTCTATTTTATGGGTAATGTTAACTTGTGCCCTTATGACACGTGTTAAGAAACCCAAAAGAAAAAATATTCTCTAAACTTTTGTGCAGTTAATTCATTAAAAAATAAAAGTTTAAATGTAATGCACACAAGTTAATATTCCCCATATTTTATTGAACAAGTTCTCTAGTACATAGTACCCTACGCCAAACTTAGAACATTGCTAATTTTAGAAGCAACCACAAACTTAATATCATGCCATGAAAACAGAAATAAAGTTTCTAGCTAACTCCATAAAGGGTAAACATATTTAAATTTTTAGGTCAAATTGGCTTCTAATGTAGTTTGTCGCCGAAAAAATGGGTAATTTAAGGTTCAAAGTGGTTTATCAAAAGACAATTATAAACAAGGTTAGGGATGGGAATAAGTTAGGCTGAGCTAGGCTAGTCTGGCCTGCCATATTTTTTTTAAAGCTTGGCCTGTGGCCTGTCATAGGCCTACGTTTTAGGTCTGAGTCTAGCCTTCTGAAAACCTGATACGGCCTGCTAGCCTGTTTAAAAGCCTATATCTTATGAACATCTTTAAATAAGCAATGTGATCAAAGTTTAATTGGACTAGCAAACTAATAGTTCAATTAAATTAAACTCTCTTTTGATAATCGACATGAGGTTTTAGGGAATTCGACTATATATTGTATCATATTTCTATTCTAGTTTATAATAATACATTTATATATGCAAAAAATTAATGTATACTAATAAAGCTTAAATTATAGAAAAAGTTTAGAAATTTATTTCAAAGTACAAAATATAATATAATAATAAATAATATTATTCATATTACTTAAATAGGCCGACCTAATAGGCTTAAAAGGCTTTTTGAGAGGCATGTGGCCTGGCCTTTTAAGATAAATAGGCTGAAATAAAAGTCTAGGCCTTCTCTATTTAAGAAAAAAGTCTGGCCTAACCTGTCGTAGGCTAGGTCGTAGGCCACTGCAACAATAATTTATGTGAAAGTTATGTTAGCCAATGCAATTCTTCCCTCTTTCATACCTTTCAATCAATTTCTTGAACATACATAATATCCTTAGCAATTCCATTTTGATGTACATACAAATTAAAATCTAGCCTTCAGAATTCTCATCATTTAAGCATGAGTGTCACTAAACTCGAAAAATTTAAGAAACAGGAGATGTCAATTGATAATAAACGAGCAAAGAGATAATTCTTGACAAAATGGTTAACTGAAAAATTTTTGAATAACTAAAGACAAAATGGTTCCATGAAGCGCTTGTTTAATGTCACTAACTTGACCTTTAACTTTTTAATCGTCGAATGATGGGATTTTTTTCTCTTGACCTTGGTGACACCCAAGTACATAATTCAAAATCTCTATGCAATTTCTTTTGCAAATTCTATGGACCTTAAAGGTGCATACCATCTTCTCGTTGGTTTGGGACTTTTAGAGCATCAATAATGGAGACACTCTTTTTGGGTACTTAAATGAGTCTCACATATACACATTTATTATTTATAATTGTTTAATAGTTGTAAATAATAAGCATTCGATCTCTTCAACTCAGTATCTCACACAAATTTCTTAAATGAGACTTAATAATCAACTATCAATAATTTTATATAATTATATTTCAATTTTTTAATATTAAACAAGTGTGGGTTCCACTTAAGATTGGAGATCTTAAGTGAGACCCCGGGTCTCATAAGACCTCAAAAAAATTTCTCCCCAATATAGATACCTAATGGGTACCGAATCTTAAAAGGTTAAGACTCTTCCATTGAAAATGGTCTTGTAAAACAAATTAAAGACTTATGACTTCACCAAATCACCTACTTCAAATTCTTCTCTCTCCACAAATGTGTCCATGGCCCTTTCCAAGTATTCTCCTAAGGATGTGTTGTCTCTTATCTCTTCATTTGGTTCCTTAACCTCGTGACATTTTTCCTTAATCCCCTTTTGATATTGAGACCCTTTTTTTGTTGTTCACCTCCATTGGTTGGGCCTTCATATACCTTCACTAAGAAGCATTGAGTAGCTCCATGACCTTTTTTCCTTTCGGATTTAGACATGATAAAAACAACTTATTCATCATTTGACCGGAATCAACCTCTCCTAACTCAACATCTACCATGATAAAACAATAAGTACTTTTTTTTGGGTTTATTCTAATAGTTTTACAGAAAATAAATAAATAGAGACCCTACGTACTATCACAAATTGCCTTACTAAAATTAATCAACAATATCCAGCAACGTCGTCAAATTTTAGCAACGCAAATTGTCGTTCAAATAATAAAATTTACAACCTCGTATCCACTAGGATTGTGTGTTTCTACTTATCAAGTCAATTTTATTCGGGTTTATAAATTTGAGGGGTTGCACAACATATATAAGTTGGCTCAACATAAAAGAAATTGATTTGGATAAATTCAAGAGTGAAAAGTGATTAGGTCATTTTCGAATCACTTATCTTTCGTTACTTGATAATCTTGTATAGTTACTATAATTGTTTGCTTACAATTCCGATGGATTTAACATTCGTTACCTAATAATCTGGCGTAGTTACTATAATTGTTCGCTTATAACTACGACGAATTTAACACATTAGTTATGGCCAATGTCTTGACTCATAACCCTCTTTTTTAATCATGATCATCTTCTTTAATCTTGGCTCATAGCCCTTTGATCGTACGTTAAAACTTAGTATCACAAATACGATAATACAATATGTTAAAGATATTATTGATGTACAAAGAAACTAGGTCGAGTCTGAAAATCTAGGGTTAGTAGTCGTTGGAGACCTAGATCAATTCATATATTCGTAAACATTGAAAAATCATTAAAAAACAAAGATTAACTGAATAAATACTAAGCTTGCAATTACATAAAAGAGTACTCTGCAACTACAAGATTCAAGTAATTATGAAGATCATCTACTTGACCTAGTCTAAGAAACCTAGTACTGATAAAATTAAGGCAAAATTACACTACAAGTCCTTTATCTTATTTAATTGTAATACATTGGTCTTTTATCTTTTTTTTTGTCCCATTTAAGTCCTTTATCTATCAAAATGTGCACATGTTAGTCCTTTTTTCATTTTTTATTATAAAAAAATGTTAAAATAATAATTTTATTAATAACTTTGTTTGTTAAAATATATTTTTGATTACCTCAAAGATAGAGTTTGGAAGAAGTGCCGGTCTTGGAGCTCCCGATCTCTCTCTCGTGCAGGTAAAGAGGTTCTTATTAAATCGGTTGCGCAAGCTATTCCTTCATATTGTATGGGTGCTTTTCTTATCCCTTCCTCTTTATGTGATGAGATAGAACGAATGATGAACTCATTTTATTGGGGGTCTAAAAAAGATGTCGTAGAGGGATTAACTGGATGAGGAGGGATAAACTTACCTTTTATAAAAGTTCAGGGGGACTTGGTTTTCGTAACATGGAAGCCTTCAATCTATCTATGCTCGGTAAACAAGGTTGGAAACTCCTAAATGATCCTAGCTCCTTACTATCTCATATTCTCAAAGCCAAATACTTTCCTAGAAGGGATTTCTTGGATGCCGGTATTGGTCACAATCCAAGCTATACTTGGAAGAGCATATGGAGTTCTCAAAACCTTATTAATTTGGGATATAGGTGGAAGATTGGAGATTGCTCCCAAATCAAAGTTTGGTCTTCACCATGGATTCGTTCTCTTTCTACTCTTCGACCCTCAACAGCGGCACCTCCACATCTGGAACATTTATTGGTTCGTGATTTGATCAATCCTGACTTGCATACTTGGAATAGTTCGTTCATCAGTAACATCTTCTCCATCTCAGACGCTATAGCCATTTGCGGATTGTCACTCCATACGCGTAATCTGCATGATACTTGAGTATGGCATCATTTTATTGATGGTATTTATATTATTAAATCGGCTTATAACTTATGTATGTCTCTGAAAGCTGAAGCCAATGTTTCCCCCACTGTCGTTGCACATAATTGGAACATTATCTGGAAATAGCATGTGTCTTCTAGACTTTGTTCCCTGTTATTAAGAATGGCTCATTGTTGACTTCTTACTCACACTCGTTTGATCCAAAAAGGTTTACCTATTGACGATAGTTGTGTTCATTGCGACGTCCTGGCTGAATCCCACATCCACTCATTCTTTGTGTGCCCAAAAGCTATGAATTATTGGGAGCAAGTTCGATTGGATGTTATTGTGCGAGAGTTGTTGCGTGATGCTAATGATTTCACATCTCTTCTTTTTTATTTCTTTAGCGGGTTGAAACCACATATCCAGCGAGCGACATCTATGATTCTATGGAGTCTCTGGAAAAGTAGAAACTCTAAATTATGGGAAGGCATTGACACTCCCTCACCTTTGATCGTTCAGCGAGCGCATAATTCACTTCATGAATGGTGTTGTTTACAAAGAGCAAGACAGCCCAACCAGAATATACATCAAGATGAACGTTGGGTTAAACCCCCTCCTTCCAGTTTAAAATGCAATGTAGATCGCGCCCTCTTCAACAACAATACCATCACAGGGCTCAACATTTGCTTTCGAAACTCTTCAGGGACGTTACATTATGGATTATCTAAGTATTCTTTATATACTTCTCCCCCTTCAGAAGCCGAGGCTCTAAGCCTTCTTGAAGCCTTAACCTTCCCTGACAATCAAGGCATGGAGTTTGTTATATTTGAGTCTGATTGTAAGCTAGTTGTTGATACTATTATTTCCACCTCTACTCCTTCTAATGAGTTTGGAGATATAATCTATAGATGTAAGACCTTATTAGCATCCCACAATAATTATTCTGTGTTTTATGTCAGGAGGCAGGCAAATAGAGTAGCTCACAACATAGCTAGAGCTTCCTTATCTCATCCTAGCCCCTACCTTTTCTTTGATGTACCTGACTACGTGTCTCCGCTTATTATTGCTGAAATGAATTAATCTTGCGTTTGCTCAACAAAAAAAAAATTAAAAAAAAAATAAAATCACGACCCTTTTAAACATCCTCATCTTCAAAAACTTATCAACATCTTCATCATCTTCTTCCTTGAATCAAAATAAATATCCACCAAAATACAAATTCAAATTACATGATTATTTCACTTTGATCTTCTTCTAAACTAAAAATCCTAAAATCTCAATAAGCATTTGAGTTTACTTAAAAAAATTAAATTAAATTTATGAAAACCAGAAAAGAGAACTATGAAGTAGAAGCTAATCCATTCAAAAACAAGTTTATGAATTTATTGCTCCAAAAAGCAGAACCGCCAGTAACCAGTAGTTGTTGCATCTACAGAGTACCCTTTCCTATTCACACACTCAACCAACACGCATACACTCCCAAAGTCATTTATATTGCCCTTTATCGTTTATGGTTTTATAATTGAGTTTTTCTGGAGATGTTGTTGCAATGATTAGTCTGAAAGTGATGGGTTTCTCTTAAAACCTTGGTTAGCATCTAAATTACTTGAACCATTTGGAGTTAATTCAGACTTGGGGATGTTGAATTTTGAGTTTAGAAGGAGATTAAAATGAGGATGTTTAAGTAATTTGGATGCATATTTAGGTGGACATTTTTTTTATTCAAGGAAGAAGATGATGAAGATGAGGATCAACATGATGAAGATGTTCATAAGACCATCAACATTGGTGAGGTCTTAACCATTTAAAAACCGGTAATTAATAGGTATCTCAGTGTGAAAAATCTTTTTGGGGGTCTCTTAAGACACAAAGTTTCACTTAAGACCTCAATGCTTAAGTAGACTTCACGTTACTTTTTTTTTAAATAGTCATTTTTACTGTACTTTTGTTTTTCAATTGTAATTTACTCAATTGCTTTTTTTAATGTAATTTAATATTTATGACCGTTGCTTTTTTTACCGTTGGCTTTTCATTGCTTTGGTTATACATATATTGATTAACTTCATGTATGATAATCAATCAAATTAGTTTATGAGCAAATTAGTTATTATTTTAATTATGTAATTTTAGATTTTAGAAAATTAGTTATTGTTTTAATTATGTAATTTTATCATCATTTTAAATAATTTGTAATTCTTAATATTTGACAATATTATTATTAATTATTTTTCAATATTTTAATAAACTACGGTTCATATAAATTTTGTAACTTTACATTTTAATTAATTTAATATTATAAAATAGATAATAGTGTCTTAAATAAATTGTTATTTGTGGGACTGGAGTGCTTGAGTATCTATTATGGACTATTATTAAAAAGGACAAAACTTAGGTACAATTCCTTAGATGCTTTTCGTATGGTTTTTAACTAAAAATACAACTTTTTTGGAGATAACAAACTTTGAGAGAATTGTGGATTTAAGAAAATCATGGTAAATTTAGTTAAAAACTATAAAAAAAATACCTAAGTTTTTTTCTATTAAAAAATAATAAAAAAAGGTATGTGTCCATGTGAGACCGACCTCACAATATCTTCAATGCTCTAACATCTCAATTGCTATAACTAGTAGAGTGATTCTTAGATTGATAATGATAATTAGTTATTTAATTCTTGTATTCTTTTTCACGTATTTGAACTGGTACAAATCATTCTTCAGTGAGAATTTGTATGATGATCTTTTTGTTGTTGGTGTTGCTGGAATGAATATATACGATGGACTGTGTAGGCTGGGTTAATCTACGGTAGCCATCTCTGTTTTCTCTCCTTCGAAACCTTCATTTGGTCTCCATAGCTTCAATTCTGGACGACATTACAGACACGGAGGCTACGATTCTGAATGAGATTTGTGAGTTTCCCATTTCTTTTCTTTGTTGTTTATCTCTCTCATATCCAATCCCTCAGTCATTAGGCAACCTTAAAAGTCTGGTGTATTTGGTCTTAGATAGTAAGGTACGAGTACGTCAATAAAATCGTAAGTTTTGTTATAGAATATAACATGGAAGAGTTAAATTATTCAATTCCCAACAAAAAAAATCACATTACAAGTTTAGAAAGTCGAAATTTAGAGTTGGTTACAACAACAAAGAAACTCAAACGCACAAATAACATTATATTGTCATATTAATGTATACGAGAAAGCCACAAATTTCACTCACAATACAATAATGAGTAAAAATGGAGTACCACGAGTACCGTACGTGTGTACCCAGTACGGATACTTCACCGATTTACAAGTACAGTGATGTTTTTTTCATCATTGCTGACTTATTGGGTTTGAGCTTTTCTTTGTTATTTAGGTTTTGAACAATCAAATTCATGGCTTTGGGGAATAAACTTTTTCCAGCATTATCTTCCACTTCCAGGCTTCTACATTCTCATGCCACAAGTTTCGGTTAGTTGCATTCAAATTTACATTTTTTAAACAAATACCATTAACCTGTTGAGCACTGTGAAATTGCTTTGATTTTCATTTTTCCATAAAAATTAGGTTTCAAACATGTAAGCGAAGAAGAAAAGGCACGCATGGTTGGTGATGTATTTACAAGTGTTGCTAAAAACTATGACACCATGAATGATCTAATGAGTGCTGGGTTGCATAGACTGTGGAAAGAAAGGTTACATTACCTATTCCATTCTATAAATAATTTATATTTTTCTGTTTTAATTGAATAGATTAGACCTATGTACAATACCAACACGACATTGCCACATGTTACATACAGTTTCTTCCTTTATTTTATTTATTAAAATTATTACCTGTTTACGTATCAGTGTTGTGTCTATGTTAGTTCTTTACAGGATTTGACATTAATCTGTAGTTTCTGCTCAATTTCTCAGGCTAGTTTCCATGTTGAATCCTTTTCCTGGAATGAAGCATCTTGATGTAGCTGGTGGCACAGGTCTGCATCCTTCATACTCACCTTTAAACTTTATGGTTTCTAAATAATATAAAACGTTACTTCGGGTGGTGCAATTGAAATTGTTGCAGTAGCAGTTAAATTGAAATAAAGATAGAAGGACTAATTAACATACAATGGCTTGAGATACCAATAAATAAGTGTATTATTAGAAAAAGCAATCGATACTTCCTATCTTGATATTTTAAAGTTACAAATAATTCGAGATGAGTTGATATTCGAAAAGTTACCAATAATATGACATTGGAGAGTGCCAAGTTTCTGTGTATATAAGCTTAAAAAAATTGAAAATATAAGTAAATTGTTGCAGTCTTGGAAAATATGTAGAGTGTGGCTAAAAGAAGTAATGAAGTAGGGATATATAGTTCAAAAGGACGATCTGATACTGTAAAATTCCCACCATAGGGAGGTCCAATGAAAGGTTGGAACCTATGAAGCACGGACATTCCTCGGATTAAGCGTGTCCCGGTGTCGGACACGTGTCGTGTCCGACACCGACACGACACCGACACATGTAATTACACTGAATTATGTGATTTTTTCAAATTATTAGCTGTGTCGACGTGTCAGTGTCCGTGTCGTGTCCGTATCCGTGCTTCATAGGTTGGAACCATTTGTGAGGGTCTCTAGAGTCTAGACTATTGTAGCAGTTTTGCTTTCCATCTTCCTAGTCACACAGTCACTTTCATAGGGTGTGTAACTGTATTTTTGTTTACCGTAAAAGCTTTGTTCTGCTCGGCGATATTGTGTTAATATGGAGAGATAAAGCTTTTAGACCTTAATAAGCATAAGGGTTTTCCTGTAGACTGTAGAACTTAAATTTCTTGATTTTACAGGGGATGTTGCTTTTAGAATCTTGGATAACATAAACAGAGTTAAGCAGAGAGGGCTTCAAGACAGTTTTAACGATGCTCTAGAGGCAAAAACTCAGATATATGTATGTGACATTAACCCAAACATGTTGAATGTTGGAAAGCAGCGGGCTGCAGAAAAAGGTAAATGAGAATGCCTTAGAATGCAACAATTACTTTGAGCTTTCATGAAAGATTTTGGTTTAATTTATCTTCATTTGTTAGGAGTGAACATTTTTCTGCTTATTTTGATAGGTTATGGAGAAGATGGTTCCCTTGTTTGGGTGGAGGGAAATGCTGAAAGCTCGAGTTTCCAAGATGATTCAATGGATGGTTACACTATTGCATTTGGGATAAGGAATGTTACACACATCGAGAAAGTTCTCAGTGAAGCTCATAGGTTGGTTTGCATTTTTTTACGAGATTGCTGCGACTTGTACAATTTCGAAGCAAATGGCAATTAATTAAATTTGTGCTGATTTTACTGCTGTTTTTTTCATTTCTTTAACAGGGTATTGAAACATGGTGGCAGGTTCCTTTGCCTTGAACTAAGCCATGTTAGTCTTCCTATATTTAAAGAACTGTGAGTATTACTATCACTATTTTTGCAAGAATGATGTGAATTGGTGTTTGACACGTTACAATAAACATAGAGACTGATAATATGCACACAAATCACATTTGAAAAATAAAATACTGCTGCAATAAAGATCAACCCTTTAATTTGTATACCTTGTAAATTAAACATAATCCAAGTTTATATGGAACTTTTTCATCTTCTTGTTTACGTTCATACTTAAAATTTTGGACAAAAGAATTAAGAGGAAAACAACAAGATTATGTGTCTCGGGGGACGTAAGAAACATATCAGTATTAAAACTCCCTGGAAACAAGTGATAAGCAAAGCGCTAGAGAAAATTGTGTGGAAAAAGATATATCTTTGAAAATTGAGGAATTCTCTTGCAACCAAATTAACTCATGAACTACATAAATTGCAGACTGCCATAGAATCATAGCTTTCTTCAATACTTGAATTGAATATAACTCTTTATGTTGCTCTTTTTCTCTTGCAGGTATGACTTATATTCTTTCTCAGTTATTCCATGCATAGGAGAGATGGTTGCTGGCGACCGGGAGTCCTATCAGTACTTAGTTGAGAGTATCCGGCGTTTTCCCCCACAGGTTATCAATCTTCCTTCTATTGATAGCGGTACTTATTTTTACTTCATTTTAGCTTGAAAGAAAAGGGTAGTCAGGTCTTCCATTCCTGAACGGACCTATAGATCCTTCTACAAGATGACTGGATACAGTTCAGTTTACTGCCAACCTCTTTATATGCTTTAGTGAATAAAAGTCTAGAGTGAGGAAGAAGGGTCCAATCGGTTAATGATGACCATCTCCTATGTTATTCACTATTTAATTGAAACCCAAGAAAATAGGCATTTATATAAGTTTTGCTAATCTCTCCCAGTTTTCCCCATTCAGCTGTAAGAGGAAGGATGCTCAGAGAATCTTTTGTCTTATTGTTCTCATAAAATTTACAATCGACCGCAGATAATGTTGAGATCAAATATACTCATTTTAGGCCCACTTTGTTCTGTCAATTACAAATCTAAGTTAAGTAATTGAACATGTAAAAACTAGTCACAGTCGGTAAGGCCTAGCTTAATTGGCAATGTTGATATTGTTAGGCTGGACATCTTCACCCGGGTTCAAAACCGGGACCTCACAGTTGTGAGTTTCAGGTGGTGCTTTGGCACTTCATAACCTGAAAAAAAAAAACTAGTCACAAAACTATTGGCTTTTTATTCAGCAGTGTATTCTTTTCTGTACTGTGTGTAGTTTTTTTGGGAAACTTACTTATGTTTGCTTGTCTACATAAGAATCATGCAGAAATTTCTCGAACGAGAATTCAAATGTCAAGAAAGTCATGACTGAGTTACCTTTTTTCTGTATTGACTAATTGTAATTGATGGATTGCAGGAAAAATTTGCATCAATGATTGCTGATGCAGGGTTCCAGAAAGTAGAGTATGAGAATCTAGTTGGGGGAGTGGTTGCCATTCATTCAGGGATAAAAATCTGATATGATATGTATAAACTTTACCCGTGATTATATAATAAATCATGCATCTTTCGTAACTGTTTATAAGCAATTTCATGTATGATGCTAGAACTAGTAGATACGAGTTTGTGAGAATCGTAATGGTAAGTGTTATTTTTTCCATTAATATTTGGTGTTTGCAATTCTTTTCCCAAGATTATTCTTCTAATTGGATGTATTTAACTGTAATAAGTAAAGCAGCTGCATTATTTTCCCATCAGAAAGTCAAATTTTATACAGTAGTTGATACCATCACTTACTTTGCCAAAGGATCAAACGTACTTTTATCAACCTTTCAAGGAAAAAGAAAGCATAGGATACGTGTTAATGAAATTAATTATAAGTATGTACAGAACCACCATCTTGATTATGTTGGGGAAGAAATCATACTCAAACTAAGAAGATTAGAGTCATTGTAGTTACACAACACTTTATGTCTCTCCTCTATGCAACTTTTACATTTTTGCTCCTTAACTTTCTCTAATTGAACTGGAATATTCTTATGTGACAAGGTCAAGGTGTGACCCACCTATTTGGCGTTTTAAATTTTCTTGCATAGAAGATGCTCCAAGTGCGGCTTCTGATCCATCTTATTCTGTTCTTGTTTTACTTCAGATGATGGCTTCAACATTGACTTATTTTTTGTTGGTGCATTTGAACTATATGAGAAATCAACCATATCGAAGGAAAGAGAATCATGAATTGGATCATCATGAATACCAAATGATTCGAACGAAATTTCTGAAGGGTCTTGCAACATTTCCATATCTGGGTTCTGGAAAAAAGAGTGACTCATAGTGTTTTCGATGGCTTCTTGTGTTGTCTTTACCTTTTGGCTATAGCTCTCAATTTATATTTGTCTCAAATTAAAGGTCAAACCCCACAACAGGTTGTTATTCAATTATGGATTATGGATTTAGATTATTCTAATGTAGCTTGAAGTATAAAAACCCTTTTTCCTCCTCTTGTTGTATCTCTGATGTCTGCAGCAAATTTTCCCCAAGATCTTTTTCTTACACCTATGTATGATGTTTCCTTCTTTTTTTTTCTCTCTTGTTTTGGCTCGTTTTTTGTTGGTGCTTGTGAACTACTACTAGATGAGAAATCTACCATATCGAAGGAAAGAGAATCATGATTAACTAGTCGGTCGTCCCGTGCTATCGCACGGGTCAATAATGAGCGCAATATATTAGCAATGTGAGAGTATTACTTCAGATGACAAATGGAGGAGCAATACTTCATACAAAAGATACACTCAAAATGGCACAGGTCTCAAGAAATTGTGCATATGATGTCCCATTATGTAGATTTTATAATTATGATCATCATAGAAAATCTTATTACTTGCAAGTATAGGTTTCCTGAAATGAATAGCACTACACTTGTCATTAAAATTTGCACATTTTATAGGTTTTATAGACCTAGAACTATAGACTTTAATTAAGATACACAATGGCCGAAAGTTGCGTACCTCATTTAGTTAATGTTTTTAAGACCCAAAACCATAGGCTTGTTGTGATATACACCAAATTTAAATTGCACGTGGATCACGAAATTGTGTGTATATGATTTGCTATTATGTAGATTTTATAATTATGACCATCATAGAAAATCTTATTACTTGCAATTATAGGTTTCCCAAAATCAATAGCATTATACTTGTCATTAAAATTTGCACATATTAGAGGTTTTCTAGACTTAAAATTATAGACTCTCTTTGAGATACACAATTGCAGAAAATTATGGATGTCAATTAGTTGTTGTTTTCAAGACCCAAGACCATGAATTGCATGCCAAGAAAACTCGCGTAATTATTGCCTAAATAATTATGAATTGATGTATTCGACACCTAAAACCATAGGCTTGCTATGAGATACACCAAATCTAAATTGCACGGATCTCAAGAAATTGTGTATAGGAATGCATTCCTCTTAACATTTGGTTGGCTGTAAATATTCCTCTTGAATCATGACATTTGGTTTATTGCATGGGAAACATTTGGCTTGCTGCATGAATTTCTTTTGACAATTGGCTTTTTGTATGTATTGCTCGTGAGTCATTACACTTGGTTTATTGCATGGGAAACACTTGGCTTACTGCATGTATTCCTCTGGACACTTGGCTTGTTGCATTTATTCCTCATGAGTCATGACACTTGGTTTATTGCATGGGTAACAGTTGGCATTTTGCTTGTGTTCATTTTGACACTTCACTTGTTGCATGTATTCAAGATTCATAACACTTGGTCTATTGCATGAGTGACACTTGGCTTGCTGCATATATTCCTCTTGACACTTGACTTGTTGCATTTATTCCTTGTGAATCGTGACACTTAGTTTATTGCATGGATGACACTTGGCTTGCTGCATGTATTCCTCTTGACACTTGGTTTGTTGCATGTATTCCTCATGAGTTGTGACACTTGGTTTGTTGCATGTATTCTTTTTGACACTTGGCTTGTCGCATGTATTATTCCTCATGAGTCGTGACACTTGGTTTATTGCACGACTAACACTTGGCTTGTTCCATGTATTATTCCTCATGAGTCGTGAAACTTGGTTTATTGCATGAGTAACACTTGACTTGTTGCATGCATTCAAGAGTCATGACACTTGGTTTATTGCATAAGTAACACTTGGCTTGCTGCGTGTATTCCTCTTGACACTTGACTTGTTGCATTTATTCCTCGTGAGTCTGGACACTTAGTTTATTGCATGGATGACACTTGACTTGCTGCATGTATTCCTCATAACACTTGGTTTGTTGCATGTATTCCTCATGAGTCGTGACACTTGGTTTATTGCATGGGTAACATTTGGCTCGTTGCATGTGTTCTTTTTGACACTTGTCTTTCAAATCTCATTTGGTTGATGTTTTCAAGACCCAAGACCAGGGATTGCATGCCAAGAAAACTCGAGTAATTATTGCCTAAGTAATTATGAATTGATGTGTTCGAGACCTAAATCTGTAAACTAGATAATTTTTTAAGACCCAAAACCATGGATTGCATGCCAATAAAATTTGAGTAATTATTGCCTAAGTAATTATGAACCGATGTGTTCGAGGCCTAAAACCATATGCTTTCTATGAGATACACCAAATCTAAATAGCATGGGGCTCAAGAATTGTGTGTATATGATGTGCCATTATGTAAATTTTATAATCATGACCATCATAGAAAATCTTATTACTTGCAAGTATAGGTTTCATGAAGTTAATAACATTTGTCATTAACATTTGCAGATATTAAAGGTTCTTTAAACCTAAAATTATAAACTTTCCTTGAGATACACAAAATCTAAATGGAACGGGGTTTTAGAAATTTTGTGTCTATGATGTACAACATATTTAGCTTTGGTAATAATGACCATCATAGAAAATCTTATTTCTTTAAGCTATAGTTTCCTCAAAATCAATAACACTTCACTTATCATTAACATTTGCACATCTTAGATACTTTAGAGACCTAAAACTATAGACTTTCATTGAGATAGTCGTTATCATTAACATTTGCATATATTAGAGAACTTTTAGACTTAAACCTAATTTTTGCTACATTCATATAGTGATCATATTTGTATGTTGATATCTTGCAAACAGTTTGGACATCATAATATGAATTTAATGGAACAAAAGCGTATCAAATCATAAGTAGGGTAATAAGGATACTCTTGAGAAATGTTAGCATACACCAACAATAAATTCATCCAACTAAGATTAACTATGCATGCAAGTCATTGATGAATACAAAAAGAGTGCACAACATACATCAAAACTTAGATGCAAAAGTGGCCAACAACGACAGTTCTTAGTTCATATTACAGAGAAAAATACAAAACACAACAAAATAAGAAGTATAAGCAAATAAAGGAGTAGAACACATAGGCACCACATATATCACACAATCCAAGCTTGTTGGCTTGGTTCACTTCAAATCCTTAATCGTCAAGCAAACCATGTTTTACTCTTTAGTTGCAGAAATTTCTCCACCCTCAATATTAATTGAATCCAGCCCTTCCAAACACGCAGTTAGCCTTTTTTCAGTTGATTTTCTTGTTGGAGTTTCAGTTGTCTCCATGAGTTAGGAACAACTCACATAGCATATGTCATACTCCATTCGAAAGGTTTGCATGTTAATCAAGTCCCTCCTAACACCTCTGTCAATCTCTGGACCAAACATTACCTTGAAATGTTAACATGAGATGAAAAGTGCAAAAGTAAGATGAAACACTAACATATACAATAGAAGCAACATAAATTTGCAAAAGGAGATTTTGAGTGCATGGTTCAAGACTGAGTTTATGCAAATAAGAGACATCAACAACACTATGGAAGAATCAAATTCAAGTGATAGAAAAAACCATAAACACATAACATTCAAAATCTAGTCATACCTTTCATGAGATGAAACGTGCACAAATAAGATTTTGAACATAAACTTGAACATAAATTTGCAAAAAGAGATTTTGAGTGCATGGTTCAAGAATGAGCTTATTCATATAAGTGGCATCCAACAACACTATGGAAGAAACAAATTGCTTTCTTAAAGTTAATGGGATGTACTTTGCAGTGACCAGATAGAGGGAGAGAGTTTGGGTTTGTGAAGGGAATATTGAAAATGGGTTTGTAGAAGAGGAAGAATGAGTTTTGGCTATGAGAAAGATAGAAGAAGCTCCAGTTATAAGAGAAACAAAGATGAAAGAAGTTATGTTATGAGAGAGACTGAGTTTCATGCGATCATCTTAATATATACATCTTGGTTGAAGGGTATACTTGTCATTTTATCATTCTAAAAGCTATGCAATTTAGCGCCCAAAAGGGGGCATTTTAGTAATAAAAAAAACCTAGGAAAAACCTAGGGTTTTGCTAGGTTTTGCTTGCAAAACTTATTTCCTTTTATAATATTAAGATACCAAATGATTTGAAGGAAGTTTCTGAAGGGTCTTGAAGCAATTCCATATTTAGGTTCTCGAAAAAAGAGACTCATATTCTATTAGGCAATAAGATGTCTTCACCTTTTGGCTGCGATTTATATTTGTGCATCAAATTATTGGTCAAACCCTACCGCATGTTGTTATTCAATTATGGATGATGGATTTGGATTATTCTAACATAGCTTGAAATATAATAACGATTTATTATAGTTAAGAGAATCTATTACTTCTTGTACTTATTAAAAATAAGTTATTGCTTAAAAAAAGTTATGAATAATATAAAATCTAGATCTAACAAGGACGCTTTACTATTATAACAAGAGAAGAATTAGCAACACATTCTTTCATTGATTAAAATTGTGGGACTTATACAAATTGTAACCAACAAAAGAGAGTGTGATAATAAGTGTGTTAGAGAATGTTTTACTAGAACGGTTCTTATGACAATAAAAGCTACTTTAAAATTATTGTTCGAAAACAAGAATTTAAAAAATAAGGCTGAAGGTTTCTTCAAACTGAAAAAAAAAGCTAAAGTTTTTTTGGTATTTATTATTATTTTTAATTTATCTTTTTTTTAATAGAGTGATAGAATTTGAGTTAAATAACAATAAGGGAAATGTTAACTTATGCCCTTAAGACACATTTTAAATATACCTAAATAGAAATTATGCATTGAAAATTGTGTCTATTTATTTCTCAAGAAGTTAGAAATTAATTTTTCATAATAAATATTTGCTATTAATGGAATTCATAACATATGCCCTAAGGTTTTGTAAAAAAAAAACATATTAGGTAAAGAGTTAGCATGGCCCTATAAAAATAGATAAAATTATCAAAAGTCTCATACTTGATTTGAAAATCTCATCTCTGAAGTGGAAGAAATAGTCACAAGAAGGGGGGGTTTGAATTGTGACTCTTTTAAAATTTTGTCCTGCAACTTAAATAAGTATGTATACTCAAGAAGGTTCTTGGTAAATGTTAGTCTAACAAGATTAGAGTATTAGATATATAACAATTGATTTATATACGACCAAAATGTTCTGGATTAAATAAACCTTAAATGATTAAATAGTTTTGACAAGGACCGGAATGTTATGGAGAATGATTATATAAGCAGAATGAGAAAAATGATATTAAGATAAAATGTGAAAAC